>OLXP01000083.1_pt1 | contig 75856 bp, 66 predicted proteins | sample 1644201 | NCBI WGS metagenome assembly OLXP01 (sample SAMEA103958163, study PRJEB25191) | human gut metagenome
ATTTTCAGAGCCGCCGTTTCTTTGCGTCTACACAAACCAATGACGACTTGCAGGGGCACGGTAGCCGATTGGAGGTTATTTTGCCGTGTCCATTTTATTATTTCATTGTTCGCGTGATCTGCACCAGCTAAAAAAAGCGTAGCTCCTCCATCGGAGCAGTCCGGCTTTGAAAGTGAAATTAAACATCATGTAACAAGATATTCATTTGCTTGCGTCCGCATAGTGTCATGCTGTGCGGGCGTTTTTATATGCCCCTGCTTCTGGTCACGGTGGCCAGAGGCTCCAAGGTGCCGCGGGCCGCCTGTTCTCCATTTCAATCCGCACTCACCAACCACCTTTTGAAATGGAGGACAATTATGACGACTATCAACCTGAAACGGTATTACCCCTATATGACCGAAAATGTGATACTGGAAGTTTCGGACGAGATCGCCGCCGCCCTCTCGATGGGAGGCCGTCTATGCGACAGCTACAAGCGGCAGAAGCGCAGAAATGGCGAGTGCTCGCTGGACACCGATCCCGGCTTTGAGGCCGACGTGCTCCGCCAGCCCCTGACCCCGGACGAGTACATTGAGGCGCGGGAAACCACCTTTGCCCTCTATGACGCGCTGGCCCAGCTCCCGCCCACGCAGGCCCGGCGTGTGTACCAGCACTATCTTCTCGGCATGAGCAAGGCCGAGATCGCGGCAGCCGAGGGCGTTGGCCGGAGCCGCATCTGCTGCTCCGTTGAGCGTGGGCTGGCCGCTATGAAAAATAATTTGAAAAAATCTCTGTAAGCGGGAGTACATTTGCCCCCGAAACCTCCTGATAGGTGAGAGGAGTTTTCTTCCTCGCCTTGAAAACTGAATAGACAGTATTCCCGATACGAAATCCGCGTGATAGCGACGTAAGGTGCGCCGCCACGACAGCCAGTTCAGGAGGTGATGGACAAGCTGGCCGAGCGATCAACGCAGCCTTTGACCCGGTGCTGGCAAACCGGGCGCGAGGACAGCGCGGAGGATAATGAAACTTGCTCACGCCCTCCCACAGACTTGAGGGGGAGTTCCTGCGGTATGCGCCAGCCCTCCACGGGCAGCGATGCTGTGGGGCTATGCAGCCGAAGCCATCGGCGGTCTGGAATACTCCCCGTGCCGGGGATGCGTGGCAAATACGGCACACAACAATCATACAGGGAGCCGTCAAACCGGGTCTTTCTGTCTTATGACAGCCCAAACCATTTCGGCGCGGCGGCTCCCTCTTTTGTGGATTGAAACGGAAAACAACTGTCCCGCTGCTTCTGGTCATCGTGGCCAGAGGTGGGGCAAGGTCAAAGGACGGCGCTTTTGTGCCGTCCTTTCACGTTTCCCCACGGACAACGGGAAACCATCAAATCTATTCACACCGCTGATTGTTATAGGAGGTTTTCAGATGACGGAGGCAAGAGTCGGCTATCACAAGGAAGTCAAAACTGCGTCTTTTCAGGGCAAATCCATCACCGTGGAAAACCTGACCCCGATGCTCTCTCCCCGAGCACGGGATAAGCGCAAGCGTGAAATTGAAAGCTGTCTGTATGAGGTCTTTGTGAAGTATGCGCCGGGACGGGCGCAGATGCACTAATGCGGGACATCCTTGAGATACGGGGCTGCCAGAGGTATAATATAGGTGTAAGGTTTGGTAGCTCCTACACGGAAAGGAGCACCAAATGATTATTCGTGAAGATGCCATTTATGGCAGACAGTCCGTTGACCGCAAGGACAGTATCAGCATTGAAAGCCAGATCGAGTTTTGCAAGTATGAATTGAGAGGAGGCAATTTCCGCAAGTACACAGACAAGGGTTATTCCGGCAAGAATACCGATAGACCCAAGTTCCAAGAAATGATGGCCGATATTCGCCGGGGCCTGATCAAGCGCGTGGTGGTCTACAAGCTGGATCGTATCAGCCGTTCCATTCTGGACTTCGCAACCATGATGGAAACTTTTCAGGAATACAATGTCGAGTTCGTTTCTTCCACGGAAAAGTTTGACACGTCCACCCCGATGGGGCGGGCCATGCTGAATATCTGCATCGTGTTCGCCCAGCTCGAACGTGAAACCATCCAGAAGCGCGTGACCGATGCCTACTATTCCCGCTGCCAGCACGGTTTTCACATGAGCGGCGCGGCCCCCTACGGCTTCCAACTGGAGCCGACCACCATTGAGGGCATCCGCACAAAAATGATGAAGCCTGACCCGGAAACGGCAGATATTGCAAAGCTGATGTTTGAAATGTACTCTCAGCCCGGAATTTCTTTCGGGGACATTGCCCGTTACTTTGCCGACGAGGGCATCCTGATCTACGGCAAGGAAATGAAACGGGGCTTTATCTCCCAACTTTTGAGAAACCCCATTTACGCACAGGCTGACCTCGATATGTACGAGTTCTTCAAAAGCCAGGGTACGGTGGTAGTCAATGAAGCCACAGATTTTGCCGGGACAAACGGCTGCTATCTCTATCAGGGCCGGGACGTGCAAGAAAGAAAAAACAAGCACCTGAAAGATCAGATACTTGTTCTGGCTCCCAGCGAGGGGCTGGTATCGTCTGATACATGGCTGCGCTGCCGGAAAAAGCTCATGGCAAACAAGACGTTCCAAGGCGGGCGCAAGGCAAAGAACACATGGCTTGCCGGAAAGGTCAAGTGTGGCCGCTGCGGGTACGCGCTTATGAGCGTCGGCAATCCAACAGGTGTTCAGTATCTCCGCTGCTCCAAGCGGGCTGACAGTAAAAGCTGTGACGGCTGCGGGACGCTCCGCACACGGGAATTTGAAAGGTTTCTGTACGGCGAGATGGTCAAGAAGCTGTCTGAGTTCCAGACGCTGACGGCAAAGCGAGAAACGGTCAATCCCAAATTGACCGCGCTGAACATGGAGCTTGCCCGCGTGGAGGACGAGATTGAAAAGCTGCTGAATACTTTGACCGGGGCTAATGCGGTGCTGCTGTCCTATGCCAACAGCAAAATCGAGGAGCTGGACACACGCCGCCAAGCCCTGACAAAAGAGATCTCGGCGCTGTCAGCGGAAACCATGTCCCCGGAACAGATTGAGCGGTTGTCGGTCTACCTGAACCAATGGGAAGAAATTGACTTCGAGGACAGGCGGCAGGTTGCCGACGGCCTGATCTCACAGATCCGCGCAACCGACGAACACGTTTCGATTGAGTGGAAAATTTGACTTTTACTTATCCATCGCACACGACAAAGGGCTGTGTGCCCTTGTCAAGCGATGTAAATGCAATGACATCGTGAATCCGAATCCAATTATTTGTGGCAGAACTCCATGTCTGTTCTTCCGTTAGATTGGCCATTGCAAGCAACACGCAGCAACACATACCGTTTTGCTGTTTTGCCGGGACTTTCAGCGAACTCAAAATTTCTTTTGCTTCCTCTAATTTGCTCATAGATAGCTCCTCAAAATATTATCACAAGTTGCTTCCGACATATCTCTAACACGGATCAATTCTTTTCCCATCGCTTCAATCGTATTCATAGGGGGAACTGGCATGGAATTGATTTCGGTGGAGTTCACCTGTGTGGATCCGTTCAAGGTGCGATAGTAGCTGTCATACAGCGTAGAATTGAATAGCACATAGAGTCCATAGACAACACACTCTGATAACTCGTGGAGTCCACTAATAAAATTAATTTTATTCTGTGTGCTGATCTCCGCATATTCAGGATACTTTCTGGCTAAGTACACACCACATTGCAGGCGGCGATGTTCCTCTTTTGCGGTGAAACGCTTCACGAACAAGTAGTTGGTGTTCTCCTGTAGAAGTCCGCGTTGTTCGGTAACGATGTACTCATGTTCCTTTCCAGCAGGAAATACTACCTTTCCGTCCTGAATATGCTGCGAATAAAACAGTGGAACTGCATCGTCTTCTGCTGAATCACGCAACGCTTCACGATTCCGGAAATCAACCGTTAACCCTGTTTTCATTTTTAGCCCAATGTCAGGAAGAGTATCTGTCCATCGGTTCAGCTCATTCAGAGTTTGGACTTCTTCGGTGCTCGTCACCAGATAGACATAGGACGCATCACCGTTTACTACTGTAGAATAAGGAGCTTCAAAAACAGTTCGATTAGAGAAGTCAGCATTACTCTGTGTAGTCGTAATAGTAATCGTATTTGGCTTGCTCTGCGTCTTTTTTGCTTTAATGATGATAGTTTCCTGCAAAACACTTTCTTTCTCAAATACTTTATCCCTGCTGACAAACAGATGGATATGCTCTAATGCACCTTCCTCAAAGAAACGTTTGCGGAATTGCTTAAAGTACGCACCGGATGTCCATGAGCGAGGGATGATATACACCATCTCTCCGTCCTCCTTGAGATTGAACATGCTCATAGCCGCAAACAAAAAGTATAGGTTAGGCGCACCGTAACATACATCTGGCATTGCGGTTGCCTCTGGCGCATCTTTGGCAATTTTCATATAAGGCGGATTGCCAATAACCATATCGAACTTATCTGCATCCGGACTTGCACCCAGCATACCATTGTACTCAAGCATTTGACTGAGAATGTAATTATCAGTTACAATTCTGAAAGAAACATCTTTCGTTGTATGTCTGCATGCCCACTCCAAATTTGAATACAACAAGTCTACAATGTTGGCATCATTTTCATAGCAAACCAGCTCAATGGAATCAATCTCGGCGTTTGACTCCAATCGTTCAAGGAGTGCAACCGAAAGAATTCCTGAACCAGCGCCTGGATCGAGGATGATGAGAGAAGTGCGACCTTCGGGAATCGAAAAAAGCCCTGCCATAAAAACGGCAGTTTCTTTACTTGTGAAAAACTGCCCATATTTCTTCCTTTTGGACTTTGGCATGCGGTCAATGTACTCGACCGTAGCCGCACAAACATGGTCAATCATTTTCATCATTTATAAACTCCACTATGTCGCCAATGCCGCAATCTAATGCAGCGCAAATCTTATACAAACTCTCCATTGATATAGCTTCGTTTTTTCCCATCTTAGCAAGCACATTGAAGCTGATACCGGAGGCGTCTTTCAAATCCGTCCGGTTCATTTTCTTATCGATCAACAGCTTCCAGAGCTTATCGTAGGAAATAGGCATTGCAATTCTCCGTTCCAAATTTAAACTGATTGTATTATAGCACAAAACGACAATGTTCGCAAGATAATCTCCCCAGAACGTGAGATGTTCTCTGCAAAGAAAAAGCCGTCCACAGGAGCTTGATTGCTCCTGCGGACGGCTGTGTCCTTATACTCGTCCTTTCAGCCCATTCTTCTTGGCAAGCTCGCTTGCTGCCTGTCGGCGCTCGTCGGAATACGGTGCAGTCAGACGGACAGCGAATCGTCTGCGGTCGATCTCAAAAGTAAGACCGCCCTGCTCGTCATCGTCGGTTTGCCTGCACAGGTCGGGATGCTCTGCCGCGTACTTTGTCAGCCGGTTTTTGAGCGCTGTATTGTGTGTCTGCACTTCGACGGTGCTGCTGGCTTCGTCAAAATAGATACAGGTCGTTTTCTGCCGCTTGGTCAGTCCGGTTTTCATATTGTCTCCATTTCTGCCTGTTCTGCAAAAACAGGCGCATTTTCAAGTTTTTTTGTCAGCTCTACACCTGCAAAAGCAGGTTGATTTTTGAATGGGGCGCGCCCAAATGATACGCTGCTCAATCTGGACGCTCCCATTCGGTAAAATTCGATTTTCTCAGCTCAACACGACATCAACGGGCATCGTCACGCATCGCTGCTTTTTCTCTGTGCGGGCGGAAGAAACGCCACAGATTATTGCGCTGAATCACATCCTCATAGCTTCGGACTTTTCCGCGAAGCTCTGCGTTTTCACGCTCCAAACCTGCCACACGGAGCTTGCCGCGAACAGACTTATAATCAGAAATCTCCTGTTTCAAACCGGCAATCTCTGCCTTGAGCTTTTCAATCAGCTTGTTCGCCGCATCCAACGCCTTTTGTAACTTGGATTCCTTTTTCTCTGCTGTGACGTACTTCTTTGCCAGAGTGGAAATCCGGTCAAAATCTTCACGTTCCACGGCAACCTTAGAGGAAAATGGAATGGACTTCGCTTCAATTTTCTCAATGGCTGTCACATCGACCTGCTGATTCTGAATTTTCTCAATCTGCCTGCCGAGCGTCGCTGCCTGCTGCTCCTGCTGGCGATTCTGCTCCGTGAGTTCTGCCAGCCGTGCCTGCTCCTGCTGCACCTTGAACTGCGTCACCGTCAGGTGTTCCTCGGAGCTGCCGCGTTCGCCGCGCTCCACATCGTCGTACCCGGCGTCACGCATATACCGGAAGAAATCATCCTGCAAAACGCTGTAGGACTTCTTGAGAATGGGTTTGCCCTTGGAACTTAAAATCGGCTCACCGTTCTCGTCCAGCGCGGGCTTGGAAGCCCACTTCTTACTCATGCTGACCTGCATGATACGCTCCTTGACAGTGCCACGAAGGGCTTCATCTTTGCATCGCTTCGACCAGCGAATTTCCTTCTCCACTACCGGGATATAGACCACATGAAGGTGGTAGTGATACACATCCTGTCCCAGCGCGTCGGACATGGCGCGGTTGCGTTCATCGGCGTGCATGACCGCCGATAGGATGTATTGCTCGCCGCCCACAATTTTGATTGCAGCTTTGTAGGCATCGGCGTAAAATTGTTTTGCAAACTCATAGCCGCCGTGGTTGAAGAAGTAGGCAGAGTTGACATCGAAGATCAGCTCTCCGAATTTCTCGGCATCCGCTTTCAGACCGCGTGTTGAGATCACGCCGTCAGAGCGCATCTGCTCGAACATCTCCTTATACCCGGCGGTTGGTGTTTTGAAATGGACGTTGTATGGCGTCCGTTCAGGAACGATGTCCTGATTGACATACGACGATTTTTCGCGCTCGTTGTGTGCTTGTGCGTTGTCGATGTCTGCATCTTTCATTCTTGCGTTTCTTGCGCTGGTACGGTGAATACCGTCGCCTCTTGCCATAGGCAGTTTACCTCCTGATTTCAGATTGTGCAGGACGGGTAGCTTTCGGGGAGGCACTTCTGCGGAAGTGTAATAACCCACTATGATACTTTCATCCTGCGGCTGCAAAGTATCGTGGGCTCTCCGAGGGGGTATGCGGCTTCTGCGGAAGCCTTGCCGGTTTTGCGGTTTGCAGTGCCTATACAAACCGCAAAAACCGGCGTGGTCAAAAGATTATTCACAGCGTTTCTGCTCATAAACTTCTGCCCACATCCATCTCAAACTCTGCGGATTTTTCGATGGGAACGGGGGTTGCGGAAGGTCGTGCTGCCGGCCTTTCTCCGCGACGGTCGCAACGATTGCGACGGTTGTTTTGGTGGTATCAGATTTACCGTCGCAACCGTCGCAGCCGTCGCGCGGCTTATTTGCTTTCAGCATCATAGGTCAGCGTAATACGTCGCCCCTCGTGCCGGACTTTGTTCTCATAGCGGACGCGGTATTCGTCCAGCAGCCTGCCAGACTTCACATTCAAATACTTACTCAGCGCATTTGCCGCCATGCCGACATGGACGGCATCGGCAAGCGCAGAGGGCGATCCTGTCCAGATTGGATGTTCTGCGGATAGTAGTCCAGCGACAGCATCCAGAACATGATCGGGCGGCTCTTTGTGCAGCTCGTTTTCTACCTTTTCAAGATTCCAGATCTGCGTGTCGGCATCCTTTTTCAGATAGAGAATCTGATCCTGCTGGTCGCGCCCCACGACGTCGATGGTTGCCTCCAATGCCGTGCGCTTTTTCTTCTGCATGAGAAGCGAGCCGTCCGCGCAGCCGAGCAATCCCGTTGTACCGGAGATCATCTCGAAGCTGTCACCGGCAGGCTGCTTGCGGGTGTGGTGGACAGTCAGGACACAGATACAGTGCTTGTCGGCAAACTGCTTGAGCCGACCGATGATCTCATAATCGCTGGCGTAGCTGTATGCCTCGCCGCCGATTTCCCGGATTTTCTGCATGGTGTCAATGATAATGAGTCTGGTGTCTGGTTGTTCCCGCACGAAGTTCTCAAGCTGCTCGTCCAGCCCGTTTCCAATCTTGCCCGCAGCGGTTGCAAAGTGCAGCCGGTCGGTGTCGTTGACGCCGTACATCATGAACATACGGCTCTGGATGCGCTGAAAATCATCTTCCAGAGCGAGGTACAGCACCGTACCGGGATGGACTTCGCAGCCCCACAGAGCTTCGCCCGTGCTGACATGATAGGCGATCTGCGCCACCAGAAATGATTTGCCGATCTTCGGCGCGCCTGCGAGGATGTACGCGCCCGCGTAGAGCAAGCCGTCGATGATCGGCGGTCTGCTCTGATATGCGGTCTGGTACAGCTCGGTCATGGAGATCGTGTGCAGGTAATGCGGATCGGTCAACCGCTGCATCCTGCGGTAGATTTCGTCCAGACTTTCCGTGCTGTTTTGAAAATCACCGTTGATTTCTCCCTCAAAAGCGGATATACTGTTCTCAGTTGAATTGTGAAGCGGCTGCCCATCATCTGCGCCAACAGATGTGTCCGAGGCGGTCGTTTTCTTTTTGCTATTTTCATTCTCCATAGGCATTTTCCTCCTTCATGCCGTCCATAATGGCGGCGATCATTTCGATCACATCCAGCAGCTCGTCATTTACGCTGCCGCCCGTCTTAATACGCCGCAGCTCGTCCAACACGGCGGCAAGCTGGTTGCGCAACGCTTTGTAGACTCTCGGATTACCCTGCACCACCACATCCTTGTCGGTCAGGCGGCGGGTGATGTAGTCCTGCTTCGTCAGCCCGGAGAGCTTGACAAAGGTTTCGATTTGCTGGCCTTCCTCTGGGGACACCCGGAAGGCAACGGTCTTGCTGCGCCAGCGGTTGTGATTGTCTCGATTTTTCAGTGACATCTTAATTGCTCCTTTCGACGTTCAATTTATCTGCCATTTCCTTCTGCACAGTTGGGAACAGATGCGCGTACCGATAGGTGATCTCCACACTTTCGTGTCCCACACGATTGCCGATGGCAACGGCGGAATAGCCCATGTTGATAAGTAAAGAAACGTGGCTGTGTCTCAAATCGTGGATTCTAATGACCTTGACACCAGACGCCTTGCACCCAAACTCCATGCCGCGCTTCAAGGTGTGCTTGGTCAGAGGAAAGATGCGGCTGTCCGATTCCAGTCCGTAAAGCTGCTTGAAATAGTCCTGCATCTCGTCGCAGAGAAAGTCTGGCATCTGGATCACGCGGTTGCTTTTCTTCGTTTTCGGCGTAGTGATAACGTCCTTGCCCTGTAGCCGCTGATAGGATTTATTGATGCGGAGCGTTTTCTTCTCAAAATCAAAGTCCGCAGGGGTCAGCGCCAGCAGCTCGCCCTCACGAATGCCGCACCAGTACAGGATTTCAAACGCATAGTACAGCATGGGCTTATCCATCATGGCATCGATGAATTTGAGGTATTCCTCCTTCGTCCAAAACAGCATTTCCTTCGTCTGCTCGCTGCCCATATTCCCGGCCTTTGCAGCAGGATTGATCTGCAAGCCGTAATACTTGATGGCATGGTTGAAAATACAGCTCAGTTGGGTATGGACATTTTTGAGATAGTCCGGGGAATAACTTTCGCCGCTTGACTTGGTGTGCTGCCGTATCTCGTTCTGCCAGTCGATCACATCACGGGCGGTGATTTCCGAGAGCTTGCGTTTTTTGAAATACGGCAGAATCTTTGTGCGGATGATATGCTCCTTGCTGAGCCATGTGTTGAGCTTCAGCTTGGGTTTGACGTCCTTTTCGTAGAGCGCCACAAAGCTCTCGAAGCTCATATTGACATCAGCCTGCTTCTGCATCAGAAACTCGCGTTCCCATGCCTGAGCCTCTTTCTTGGTCGCAAAACCGCGCTTCAATTTCTGCTGGCGCTCACCGCGCCAGTCGGTATAGCGAAACTGCACATACCATGAGCCGTTCTTCTTGTCCTTAAATGCCGCCATTCGATTCCCTTCTTTCCTTCGGTTCTCTCGTTCCGTAGAACTTCTCATGAAAGAACTTACGGTCGATCCTGCCTGCAATAGTGATGCAGCCAGTCTTTCGCAGCTCTTCGTTCAGCTCACGGATGAGCTTATACGCATACGGAACCGATACGCCAAGCTCTTCCGCGACTTCATTTACTCGCATAAAAATTTCTCCTGCCATAGGCAAAATACCTTCCTTTCCTGATTTGTTGTTGATTGCTTCGCCGTTCTATCCGCAGGACTCTGGCAGGCAACCCTTTTCGGCGCTGTGCCGTTTTCTCTTCTCCTTGGCACGCTCATTTCATCACCTGCTTCCCCGGAGAAAGTATCCCTTGGACGGTCATTCAGTTTGGCTCTTTTGAATTTCACCCCCCTCTCACCTTACAACGGACATTTTTTCTGCATTTGTTGACTATCCTAATTGTAAAATTTCTATGAATTAAGCTAATATGCTTAGCTTACAGCTATTGTACTATACATAACGGTTTAAGTCAAGCCGGTTTACAGGAAAATATTAAATAAATTTGCTTAGATTTTTCTTGACGAAACTAAACATATCTGCTATACTCGTTATCAAAGACAACCGACACAGGAGATGGCTATTATGGCGATTGGTGAACGCATCCACTTTTTCCGCACGATGCGGGGCATGACACAGAAATACCTTGGCATGGCGCTGGGCTTTCCGGAGAAATCCGCAGATGTTCGCCTTGCGCAGTACGAGAATGGTTCCAGAACGCCCAAAGCGGACGTGACCGCTGCGCTGGCACAGGCGCTTGACGTTTCGCCCAAGGCGCTGGATGTACCGGACATTGACTCCTATGTGGGGCTGATGCACACGCTGTTCACGCTGGAAGACCGCTACGGTCTTGAGGTCTGTGAGTGCGAGGATGAGGTGCATCTGCGCGTTCATATCCACAAAGGACGCGACGCAGCGGAGCTTCACAGGATGCTTTCCGCATGGGGTGCGATTGCCGCCAAGCTGAAAGCGGGGGAGATCACCAAAGAAGAATACGACCGCTGGCGCTACCGCTATCCTGAACTTGACACCTCCGGTCAGTGGCACAAGATCACGCCGTCGCAGGAACTTAGTGATATGCTCCTTGCCGACCTCAAAGAACACACGGGAAAATGATGTTCAGGCACTCTTGACAAATTATCAAATTAATATTATTATAATATTAATTTGATAATTTGGAGGGATAATACATGGCTACTAATCTAATGAACGTATTCAAGACTGTGGATCTTCAGGGAGTTGGAAAAACCGCTGCAAATATTGTTTCTCTTGCGTTTAAGCCAAACAAAAAAACGGGGGCTAAAATTGCACGAGCTGTATTAGATGATGGAACAACTTTAATAAAGACCGTAACCGCTTCTGGAGTTGTTTCCGAAACAATTCATCGACTTCCCGAAATCACCTCAACAGTTCAAAGAAACGAAGTAATCAAAGATCTCTGCAAACAAAAAATTAATCAAGAAACCATTGCAGCAATGCTGGATATTTCGCAATCCACCGTTTCAAATGTTTTGCGCAAGAAATAATACTCTTGTCTAAATAGAAAAGGCTCTGCCGACCTTCTTTTACAGAAAGTCAGCAGAGCCTTTTTCGCTCTCAATATAGGATTGGATGCGATAGCGAACCTGCAAACCATTCGCTCGCCAAAACAAGAACAAACAAAATGGCTTTGGTATCTGCTATCATTTTGCTATCAAACGGGAAATGAGCTTTTCAAAAAGTGAGTGTTTTCAAGGCTTTACAGCCCCTCATGTTCACTTTTTCCTCATTCCCACTCAATCGTCGCTGGCGGTTTGCTGGTGATGTCGTAGCAGATGCGGTTGATGCCGCGGACTTCGTTGACGATGCGGACGGAGATGCGGTCGAGGACGTCGTAGGGGATGCGCGACCAGTCGGCGGTCATGAAATCGCTGGTGTTGACAGCACGCAGAGCAAGTGTGTAATCATACGTCCGACCGTCGCCCATGACGCCGACGGAGCGCATGGAGGTCAGAACGGCGAAATACTGGCTGAGGCTGCGGTCAAGACCAGCCTTGGCGATCTCGTCACGGAAGATGAAATCCGCGTCGCGCAGCGTATCGAGCTTTTCCTTGGTGATATCGCCGATCACGCGGATGGCGAGGCCGGGGCCGGGGAAGGGCTGCCGCATGACCAGATATTCCGGCAATCCCAACTCGCGGCCAAGCTGACGCACCTCATCCTTGAAGAGCATACGCAGCGGCTCGATGATCTCCTTGAAGTCGACATAATCCGGCAATCCGCCAACATTGTGGTGGCTCTTGATGACGGCGGACTTGCCGAGGCCGGATTCGATCACGTCCGGGTAGATCGTACCCTGCACAAGATAGTCGACCGTGCCGATCTTCTTGGCTTCTGTCTCAAAAACACGGATGAATTCTTCACCGATGATCTTGCGCTTCGTCTCCGGGTCGGAAACGCCCGCAAGCTTCGAAAGGAAGCGGTCTTCCGCGTTGACGCGGACAAAATGGATATCCCACTTGCAGAACGCAGCTTCTACTTCGTCGCCCTCATTTTTGCGCATCAGGCCGTGGTCAACAAACACACAGGTGAGCTGGCTGCCGATAGCCTCCGCCATAAGCGCTGCAGCGACAGAGGAATCTACGCCGCCGGACAGCGCCAGCAGCGCGCGGCCAGAACCGACCTTTTCCCGAATAGAGCGGATCGCGGTCTGCCGGTAGTCTGCCATCGTCCAATCGCCGGACGCGCCGCAGACGGTATAGAGGAACCGGCGGAGCATTTCGCTGCCCTCTACGGTGTGCTGCACTTCCGGGTGGAACTGCACGCCATAGAGCTTTTTCTCCGGGCAGGCCATTGCTGCAGTCGGGCAGACAGCGGTTTTTGCCGTGACGGCAAAGCCGTCCGGCACCTGGGAAATATAGTCGCCATGGCTCATCCACGTCACGCTGGATGCGGGAAGGCCCTGGAAAATCGAACAGTCTGTATCGAACTCGGTCAGCGTCTTGCCATATTCGCGGGCGGTCGCTTCCGTCGCTGCTGCAACGGTGCCGCCCAGCGAATATGCCATGAGCTGGCATCCATAGCAGATGCCAAGAACGGGGATGCCGAGCGCAAAAAGCGCCGGGTCCACGTGCGGGGAAACAGATTCATAAACGCTCTGCGGGCCGCCGGAGAGAATGATGCCGATGGGGGCGATTTTTTCGATCTCGGCAGGGGAGATGGAGCAGGGCTTGACCTCGCAGTACACGTTCTGCTCGCGCACACGGCGGGCGATCAATTGGCTGTACTGCGCGCCAAAGTCCAGAATCAGAACAGTTTCCATTATGCTTCCTCCCGGAATACGATGTTGCCCGGCTCCGCGCTTTCGATGATGGCGAGAGAGTGCAGGTTCACGCCCGCCGCGCGCAGCTTGTCGCCGCCGCCCTGGAAGCCCTTTTCGACCGCGCAGCCGATACCGACCAGCTCAGCCCCCGCAGCCTGCACGATCTCGCACAGACCGCGCAGCGCTTCGCCGCGCGCCAGAAAATCGTCGATCACGAGCACGCGGTCGCCGGGATGGATCCACTCCTTGGAGACGAGCAGCGTGACCTTTTTCTTGTAAGTATAGGAAAAAATCTCACTCTGATACAGGCCGCCTTCGATGTTGTCGCTCTTGGCCTTTTTCGCATAAACCATGGGCTTGCCGTACCGGTACGCGCAAATCGCGGAAAGGGCAATGCCGCTGGCCTCTGCGGTCAGAATGAGATCTACGTTGTCGAGATCAAAATATTTTTTGAATTCATCTGCGATGCGTCCCATAAACGCACAGTCGACGCGGTGATTGAGAAACCCGTCGACCTTTACAATGTTTCCGGGCAGAATCTTGCCCTCCTTGACGATGCGATCCTTCAGCTCCTGCATAGCTTCCTCCAAAAACATAATAAAAATAGACAGCGGGGATAAAACCTGCTGCCAATGATAAAAAGCCGCGCGCAGGACCGCAAAGCCCTGCGTGAGCGAACTTCCAATAGTCGCAGCTTTGGCGCTGCGGTAGAGACATCCGGGCCGTACATCCGGAACTATATTGGCAACGATATAAACTTCGTGCTGGACAATTTCAGTTTTGGCTATTATAATCGGAATCAGGCAATAAGTAAAATAGATGTTTTTAATCATTGCTATTAGCACTATAAATATAAGTAATGACAGGAGGCAACCATGGCTGTTAAATTAGAGCTTTACCGCGTCTTTCAGGAAGTCGCCCGCATGGGCAATATCTCCGCTGCGGCGCAGAACCTGTTTATATCCCAGTCGGCAGTCAGCCAGTCCATCAAGCAGCTGGAGGAGCAGCTGCAGGTCCGGCTGTTTTCGCGCAGCACGCGCGGCGTCGTCCTGACCAGCGAGGGAAAGCTTTTGCTGGACTATGTCTCGCACGGACTGGGCCTTATCCAGTGCGGCGAGGAAAAGCTTGCGCAGTCGCGCCAGCTGCTGACGGGCGAACTCATCATCGGTGCAAGTGACACGGTCACAAAGACCTATCTTGTCTCGCGCCTTGAGGCATTCCACCAGAACTATCCCGCCATCCAGATCCGTATCCTGAACGGTACGAGCCAGATGGTGCTCGACTATCTGCACGCCGGTCAGGTCGACATCGCGTTTGCCAGCGAGCCGAAGGACAAGGACGCGTATTCCGTCCGGCACTGCTTCGACACACACCAGCTCTTTGTCGCCGCGCCGAATTATGACTGCGATTTTGACCACGTACATTCCATGGAAGAAATCGCGGCATTCCCGCTGATCCTGCTGGAGCGCAAGGCAAGCTCCCGCATCTATGTCGAGCAGTTTTTTCAGCAGCATGGCGTGAACATCAAGCCGGAGATCGAATTGGGTTCGCACAATCTGCTCATTTCGCTGGCCCGCATCGGCCTTGGCGTGGCCTGCGTGACGGAGGAGTTTTCGCAGTCCGGCCTTGGACGGGGCGTCATCCTGCCGCTGCGCACCGACTTTGAGATCCCGCCGCGCTCGGTCTGTATGTGTACGCTGCGCGATGTCGCGCCGACCTCTGCCGCAAACCGCTTTATGGACTTTATCTCCGAAAGCGACAAAATGGCCTACGATCTGGGGCATTCCTATCATTTTACGAATGTTTGAATAGAAAACATGGGCCGTTTCGGAGGCTGGCCCTGCCTCCGGCGGCCCATTCTTTTCCACCTTGCCGGAAAAGACAGGGGAGAAAAGGGGCGCTTAGTTACGGTTTGGTGCGTACTGCGGGTGCTATTCAGGCGGGCACCAATTTTTAGTCGTTACAATCACACATAGTCACCTTACGAGCGCTATGGTACGCGCCGCCTGTTACGGGACAACTAAGTTTGCAGATAGTTGCGTTTGAATAACTGCGGTAAATCAGCTTTGCGGTCGGAATTTGCGAGTTGTACGGATTCGCCGAGACTTTGTAGGGGCCGATGCCCACATCGGCCCCTACAACTGGCGCATTGGAGACCTACCGCCCGTCCTCGCCGTTCATGTCCGTCAGGTGATACTTCCGGTACGGTCTGCTTCTAGTGGCGTTCATATCCTGCAGGGAGAAACGGTGTTCCTCCTGCCCGTTCAGGCAGTTCATATCGTCCAGCGCACAGGTGCGCGCATCGTCGTGGGACAGGCCGTTCATGTTTTTCAGACTGAACGGCTCTTTTTTCTGCTTCTTATTCATGGAAAAGCCTCCTTTTGCATAGCTTTCCGTGAACAGCGGGCAGATATACAGGCCCCGCCTGCACGCTTGCGCATACAGGCGGGGAGGCGGGACGTCAATCCTTGCGGCAGTTCATGTTTGTGATGCTGCAGGCCATGTCTGGCTGCTCGTTCACCGCGTTCATATCCTGCAAAGACGCAGTCTGCTCCGGCTGACCGGCGCGGCAGTTCATGTCATTCAGGGCGCAGGTGCGCTTGTCGTCTGCGGACAGCCCGTTCATATTGTGCAGGCCGAGTGTGTTGGAATTGTTTTTCATTGGATATCCTCCTAAAATAGAAATAATAATCATTACTAATATTATTATACACAAAGAGTTGTATTTGTCAAGCCCCAAAATAAAAAAACCTCTGCCCAAATTGGGCAGAGGGAGATAAATATTGATTACGTTGCGCCGTTTTGCCAGCTGAGCGTGATAGAGTATGGCAGAACAAGATGGTCCATGTTGAGCGTCCCGCCTGTGAGATAATTGACGCTTTCCAAGCTGCTGACATAAGCGCCGCTATAGGCGACTCCTGTTTGATCGAAGACTGTCAGTGTAAAGCCGCAGTTGTCAAAGTATGCGCCGTCCAGCGTGATAAGTGCCTCGGTGGTTCCGGCAAGATAGCTTTTTGTACGGTTGTCATCGTTCGCCAGGATAGTCTCGTCGTTGTTGACTATGGCCAGCCGTTTTCCGTCAAAGGCCATCGCGCGGACAGTCGCGTATACCGGCGAATACAGATCATCGGGTGAATAATCAGAACGCAGCACGAGCTGATACAGTCCATCCGCGTTCTGTGTCAGAACGCAGATGCGCCCCTGGGTCTGCTGGATGCAGACGAAATCCGCTGTTTCTGTTATGTTTACATAATCATCTTCCGGCTCAAAATCCGATACCGCCAGCTTTTGCAGAGTGTCACCTGTTTTGCAGTCGATTAAGGTTACATAATATGTGTTATTTTCAACCGTATGAAGTAAAAGCCGCGTTTTGTCCGGCGTCAGGCCAAGGTGCTCGATGCGCGTCTCCGGGTCGACCGGGAAGAAGCAGGTCAGCTGATCGGTATAGACCTCGTTTGTGTTCCCGCCGTAAAACGCGCTGGCCTCGGCATCCGGGGCAAGCGGCCCGTAGGGGAGCATATAGACGCCATAGCCGCCCGGAATGCGGCTTGTGTCGACCAGCCGGTCTTTGTCCGTCCGGTTGCCGAACCAGAAGAAGCAGGTGTCGTCCGTTATAACGCTTTCTACGTTCATCCAGAACCGGTCGCCCTCCCTGACACTGGAGATGCTCCGGGCAGAGCCGCTGCCGTCCATATTCTTGTCAATGCCAAGCTCTACGTACTCATCCTGCAGAACCGGAATGCGGAAAAAGCAGCCCAGCGCGACCTGTGCACGTTCACCAAGCCATTCGCTGTCCGCTGAGGCGTCCTGCCAGTTGACAAGGGGGTCATAATTAACGCCCGGAAGATCGATGGAAAACTCAAACGGATATTCGTCGTAATAGTCTGCAAACCGGATCGTCATGGAACCGCTTTCGCCAGGCGAAAGTGTGTCCAGCAAGGACTGATACGCCGTTGAGAAGCCGAAGACATCGTCGCTGCCGGTCGTGGCCGCGTCGCGGTAAAAATTGATCTCAACGCCGCGGTAGCTCATCTCCGGCTGCTCCGCCTGTCCGGCGGGCAGAAAGCGGAAGCTCGTCTCCGCACGATAATCCTGCGCGGAAAACTGCACAGTGCTCTCCCAGTTCAGCTTGTACCGCATACCGGTTTTGAGCTGCACGGTCAGCCCATCGGCCGCAGCCGGGTCGCCGGAGAATATGTGCTCCTGAAACAAAATTTCCTCGCGCGGCGCACTGACCGCCTGCGCAGCCAATGCCGTGCCGCAGCCGCACACCAGTACAAGCGCCAGAAAGATCATCAGCGTTTTACGCATCCTCGTCCTCCTTGCCGGTCAGCTCGGTCAGCGCTCTGGAAACGCGGTCAGATTGATAGCTGTACGTCTCCTTGACATAGTCCATCAGTGTTTTGCCCTGTTCGTCCAGCTCTGTTGTCTGCACGTCGCCCGCGATTTGGCCCTTGTGCAGCAGAACGGCCCGTCCGATAAAGCCCGTCACTTCCTCAATCAGATGTGTGGACAGGATCACCGTTTCGTGCGGCTCGAGAATGCCGAGCAGAACCTTATAAAAATCCTCGCGGTTGAAAACATCGTTTCCCGCAAACGGCTCGTCCATCAGGATATAATCCGCGCCCTGCGACAGAGCCATGATGACCTCAAACTGGTTTTTCTGCCCGGTCGAGAAGCTGCGGATGGGCTTGTCCATCGGAAGCTGAAAGAAGTCCATCAGGCCCTCGAAGCGTCTGCCGAGGAACGTCTCAAAGTGCTCCTCATAAAATTCCCGGTGGGCTTTGGCGGTCAGGGCGGGGAAGAAGCTGTGCTCACACGTGGCGAAGGAAAACCGGCCGATGTTCTGCCGCGTGATCAGTTTGCCGTCCAGCGTAATACCACCAGCGTCATATAAGATCAGCTGCAGAATGCACTTCATCAGCGTCGTCTTGCCTGCACCGTTTTCTCCGAACAGCCCGACGATCTCGCCCGGCCCGACAGAAAGCTGCACATTGTCCAGCGCCTGCGTCTGGCCGTAGCGCTTGCAGAGATTTTTGATTTCCAGCATCAGAAAAACGCCCCCCAGATATTTAAAGTTTCCTCCGGCGGCATGCAGCGCGCCGGAACGCCGTTTCGGTAAATCAGAACGAACACCAGTAACAGCAGCAAAAACAGAACCAGCGCCGCGCCGCAGGCTGCCGCAGGGATTGCAAGACAGCGTCTGGACAGCTCATTTTTGTCCTTCAGCCGCTTCATGAGATAAATGCTCTTTGTCTCCGTGAAAAACGACCTGTAATTGGCGAACGCGCGCAGCGCGCAGAAGGTCGTATAGGCCCAGAAGACGGTGAATTTGTGCCGCAGGAGCGTATTCAGAGTCGGCATGACCGCGCCCTGCCGCAAAATCTGTGTCCCGTAGCGATATACATAGAGCGCGCGCAGCGCAGCCTGATAGTCATGCAGAAACGTGTACAGCACGACCAAGACCATCGCTAGAAACAGCAGGCCAAAATAGGAAGCATCCCATTTCAGTCCCATTCCGGGCAGCGTGTACCGTGAAAGGCGTTTACTCCACTTCATCTGCCAGCCCGTCCTTTCCGTTATGTGTCTGCGTCAGCCCGAACCCCAGAAAGCCGAGCCCGACAAGCAGCGCCGTAATCGCATGGAAAATGCCCGTGCTTCTGCCCGCCGTATATTGGACTGACAGGTTCAGCACCAGAAGGAACGTCAGCCCCATGCAGACCAGCCAGCTGCGGCTGCCCTTTTTGCGCATTCCAAGCTGCATATGCGCGGTCACGCAGCCAAGCGCCAGCACGAACAGTGCGTTGCGCGCCCATACATACCCGTCTGCCAGCGGCAGAAGCCCATGCAGAAAGCCGCTGCGGTAGAAATCCACAAACACGCCCTGCGGGCCAGCCGAATACACGGCGCTTTTTGCGTTCCAGAATGCTGCGCCCACAGCTGCCATGATCTGCACACACCACAAGACCGCAAAGCAGAGCGTATTGCAAACGCAGCTCCAGAGGAAGACGCAGCGCTCCGATACCCGCAGCCGCTGCAGCGTATAGCCGTACCGGCTGTTTGAACCGAGGCTGGATGCCAGCAGCACCTGAAGCGCGAGAATCCCAGCCCGGAACGGATACTGCAGCGCATGTTCCAGATCGCTGCCCGCCAGCGTGATCGCGGTTCCGCGTATCATGCAAACGCCGGTTAAGATCAGCTCGACAGCCAGCAGCCCCAGCGCCGCCGAAAGCAGCCGGGGCAGCACCGCACGCACGTGCAGTCCGAACACGGATACCTGTTTTTTCATCCCTCTTCCTCCTTCCACGCCTGCTCGATGAGCCGCAGTGCCTCTTCCCGGGAAATTCCGAGCTGCCGAAGCGTCCGCGCCATTGCACGCAGCTCGTCCGATAAGACCTCCCGCCGCAGCGCATCCAGTATATCCGGCGGCAGCGTCATGCAGCTTTTTGCGCCTGTACGCGATTCCATCAGATGCTCTTCCTCCAAAATGTGAAACGCTTTCTGCACCGTATTCGGGTTAATGCCGAGCAGCGCCGACAGAACCCGGCGCGAGGGCAACTCGTCGCCGTCCTGAATCGTCCCGGCGATCGCACCCCGCTTGATAAAGTTGATAATTTGCAGATACACCGGCGTCCCATCCACTGCGCGGAACGCTTCAAACGACACCATATCCGTCACCACCGTATTACTCAACTCATACACTTTGTAACCGTATTATACACATAGTACACTTGGCTGTCAAGCCTGTCCCTTGACATTTCCCCGAAAAGCGGGTACTCTGAAGAAAACAGCTTGTACGCCTTTCAAAACAGGAGGCCCCCTATGTCCGATCTGACCAAACGCGCGCTGGAACAGTCGCTCAAAAATTTGCTTCTGCAAAAGCCGCTCCATAAAATCACCATCAGCGATATCGCCGATGACTGCGGTATCAATCGCATGACGTTCTATTACCATTTCAAAGACATCTACGATCTGGTCGAATGGTCGTGTCAGGAGGACGCGGCGAAGGCGCTGGCAGGAAAGAAGACCTATGAAACATGGCAGCAGGGCTTTGAGCAGATCTTCGAGGCCGTTCTGGCGAACAAGCCCTTCATTATGAACGTCTACCACTCCGTCAGCCGTGAACAGGTTGAAACTTATCTCTATAAGCTGACCTACGATCTGCTTGAAGGCGTGGTCGAAGAGCAGGCCGCCGGTATGTCTGTCCGCCCGGAGGACAAGGCGTTTATCGCCAACGTCTATAAATACGCCTTTGTCGGCCTCATGCTCGACTGGATCAAGCATGACATGAAGGGCGACCCGAAGGAGATCATCGACCGCCTTGACCGCGTCATCCACGGCAGCGTCGCCGCCGCGCTTGACCGCTTCCGCGTGGACAAGCCTGCATCAAATCCGCCGGTCTGATAAAAAACTGAACAATTCAATGCCCGGTGATAAGAACCTTATCACCGGGCGTTTTCTGATGATGGCGCATTTTTGGAATCTGTAGTATGCTCATACCATCGAAAGGGAAACATAAAGCATCGTTTCCAGACATTTATGGAGGTATGAATCATGTATTATTCGAGCGGCAATTATGAAGCGTTTGCAAGACCCAAAAAGCCGGAGGGCGTCGATCAGAAATCGGCCTATATCGTCGGCAGCGGACTTGCGGCCCTGACGGCGGCCTGCTATCTCGTCCGTGACGGACAGATGAAGGGCGAACGGGTGCATATTCTGGAGAAGGATTCGATCCCCGGCGGCGCCTGCGACGGCTATAAGTTTGAAAATGTCGGCTATGTCATGCGCGGCGGCCGCGAGATGGACAACCATTTCGAGGTCATGTGGGATCTGTTCCACTCCATCCCGTCTATCGAGACGGAGGGCGTGAGCGTCCTTGATGAGTATTACTGGCTGAACAAGGAGGATCCCAACTACTCCCTCTGCCGCGCCACCGTTAACCGCGGGCAGGATGCACACACCGACGGCAAGTTCGACATTTCCGACAAGGGCGCGATGGAGATCATGAAGCTGTTTTTCACGCCGAATGAAGACTTGCAGGACAAGCGCATTACGGACTTCTTCGACGATGAGGTCTTCAACTCCAACTTCTGGCTCTATTGGCGCACGATGTTTGCCTTTGAAAACTGGCACAGCGCCCTGGAAATGAAGCTCTATATCCAGCGCTATATCCACCACATCGGCGGCCTGCCCGACTTCAAGGCGCTGCGCTTCACGAAATATAATCAGTATGAGTCCATGATTCTGCCGATGATCGAGTATCTCAAGGGCTTCGGCGTTCAATTCCATTATGGCGTGCAGGTCGTGAACGTGGAATTCGACTGCACCCCGGCTCGCAAGCTTGCCAAGCGTATCGATATCATCCGCGAGGGGAAAGAGGACGCCATCGATCTGACAGAAAACGATCTTGTTTTTATTACCAATGGCGGCTGTGTCGAAAATTCCTCCCGCGGCAGCCAGAACGAGCCTGCCCCCTATAACACGGAGATCAAGCCCGGCGGCGGCTGGGATATGTGGCGCAAGATCGCCGCACAGGACCCGTCCTTCGGCCATCCTGACAAGTTCTGCTATGACCCCGAGCAGACGAACTGGATGAGTGCAACCGTCGAAACGCTCGATCAGAAGATCATTCCCTATATCAAAAATATCTGCAAGCGCGACCCGTTCACCGGTCATGTTGTGACCGGAGGCATCGTCACCGTCAAGGATTCCAGCTGGCTCATGAGCTGGACGATCAACCGCCAGCCGCAGTTCCGCGCACAGCCCAAAGATCACTGCCTTGTCTGGGTCTATTCGCTGTTTACCGATAAGCCCGGCGATTATGTGAAGAAGCCCATGCGCGAGTGCACCGGCAAGGAGATCTGCATGGAGTGGCTGTACCACATCGGCGTGCCCGAGAATCAGATTGAAGATTTGGCCTCGAACAGCGCCAACACCGTTCCCGTCATGATGCCGTATATCGACGCGTTCTTCATGCCGCGTGCCTATGGCGACCGCCCGAAGGTCGTGCCCGACGGCGCTGTGAACTTCGCCTTCCTCGGCCAGTTCGCCGAGACCCCGCGCGACACCATCTTCACGACCGAATATTCCATGCGCACCGGCATGGAGGCTGTCTATACGCTCCTGAACGTCGACCGCGGCGTCCCGGAGGTCTGGGGCAGCGTGTATGACATCCGCGACCTGCTGAACGCGACTGTCCAGCTCCGCGACGGCAAAAAGCCCACCGACATGAAACTCTCCCTCGTCCAGAAGGTAGCCCTCGAAAAAGCCCTCAGCAAGATCAAGGGCACCGACATTGAGAAGCTGCTGAAGGAATACAACATCATCTGATTTCCGGTTTTTGATCTTATCAAACAGGCCGCGTCAGTTCGACGCGGCCTGTTTGACTTCTTCCTCCCGGCGGCGGAAGATTTTTGGGAAGCTGGTAAAAATGACGATTGCTGTCACGATTCCTGCGACTAGATCGGCGATGCCCTCCGACAGGTATACGCCCTTGAAGCCGAGGAAATGCGTCAGCACAAAGCAGAGCGGAATCAGAATGACGACCTTCCGGTTCACCGCCAGCAGCAGCGCCTCCTTGGCCTGCCCAAGCCCGACGTTGACGTTTTGCAGCGTCATCTGCACGAAAAACATGATGGAACCCATCAGGAACATCGGCGTATAGCGCATGACGATCTGCGTGACGGCCTCGCTTGCGGAAAATAGCCTTGCGTATACTACCGGGAACGCCATCGAGACGGACCAGATGCAGACCGCGTAGATAAACGCGATGATCGTCACATATTTGATCCCCTGTTTCAGGCGTGCGGAGTCTGCCTTTCCGTAATTATAGCTCACGAACGGCTGCATACCGTTTCCAAGACCGTTCAGGGGCAGGGAAATAAGCTGCAGCGCGCTCAGCATGACGGTCAACGCGGCGGTATAGTCCTTGTTGCCGCCGGTCGCGCGGTTCAGATTGATGTTGAAGACGATCTGGATGGCGCATTCCGTCAGCGTCATGATGAACGGCGTAAAGCCCAGCGAAAGAATGCTGAAAATGCGCCCCAGCGACAGGCCCAGCAGGCTTGCCTGAAAGCGGAACAGGCTCTTCCGGGAGAAGAAAAAGCAGACGATCCAAATGCACGAGCAAAGCTGAGAGAGGATCGTCGCGAGGCTTGATCCCTGGACACCCATTTTGAAGGTGAAGATGAACAGCGGGTCGAGCGCGATGTTGATAAGCGCGCCCAGCAACACCGAGCTCATTGCAAGCCACGAATAGCCCTGCGTCAGAATAAACGGGTTGAGTCCCTGCGCCAGCATGACGAAAATCGTGCCGCAGGCATAGATTTTAAGATAGGAAACGGCGAACTCCACCGCACTTTCCGGGCATCCAAACAGCAGTACGATCTGCCGCGCAAAGCAGAACGCCGCTGCGCCGACCACAACGCCAAGCAGGACCAGCAGGCAGAACGCAGTGTGAAAGATCCGGTTCGCCTCATCCGCCTTTCCCTCGCCGAGCTTGATGCCCGCCCGCGGCGCGCCGCCAAGCCCGACCAGATTCGCAAATGCCTGCATGATCAGCGTGATGGGAAGTACGATCCCAAGCGCGGCCAGCGCGTCCATGCCGGAGCCTTCGATCCGCGCGACGTACATTCTGTCGACGATATTATATAAAAATGTAATGAGCTGCGCAATGACAGCCGGAATGGTGAGTTTGAATACGAGCGGCAGGATTTTTCCCTCTGCCAGCTCGGCGGTCATATCCTGTTTTTCTCTGTTTGCCATGCCTGTTCCTGTCCTGTTTTGTTTTCAATCAGTTACACTATAGCAGACGAGCGCCCAAAAATCCACCGTCAAAAAACGCGCATCCTGCTGTTTCTGCGGCTGCGCGTCGGGCCTGCCGCGTTTGCGGCAGGCCCGATTCGGTTATTCTGACCAGTAAAGCCCGGCAGCTTCGGCTGCGGGAGCGGCTGCAAGCAGCATATTTGCCGCCTCACGCCGCGTCAGCGGCGCCTCATAGTCCGAGGCAGCAAGCGGGATGCCTGCGTTTGAGAGCGCGCTGACCGCACTCTGCGCCCAGGCAGGAATGGCGGAAGCCTCATCCGGCGCAAAGACAGCGGCATCGCCCGGCAGGCGCAGGAGCTTTTGGAGCATGACGGCTGCCTCTGCGCGGCTCAGATCCTCCTCCGGGCGGAAAACCAGCCCCTCCTCGGTCGGCGTCCCGGAGATCATGCCGGACTGATAGGCCGCGGCCAGATACGGCTGCTGCCAGAGGGGCGTTTCCAGTTCATCCGCGAAGCCGGTCGAGATCGTCCCGTCCGACTGCTCAAGTCCGGCCAGCTTCATGCAGGCGATCAGAAACTCGCTGCGGCTGACAGGGCAGTCCGGCTCAAAGCAGAGGTTCCCGGCAATGACTCTGCCGGTGTAAAGCCCCTTGTCCTTGAGCCACATGGCGGCGAACGCATCCCGGTCGCCGGACATATCCTGATACGTTGCCTTATCCGCGGGCTTCAGAATGCGGATCTTGACGCAGGCCTCATTCGAGACGTTCCCGGCCGGATCGGTCGCAGTAAAAACGAACGAATCCTTGCCGACCTTGTTTTTATCCGGCGTATAGGTGAAACTGCCGTCCGTATGCAGCTCGACCGTGCCGCGCTTTGGTTCCTTGACAAGCTGATACGTCAGCTCCTGATCCTCCTGATCTGTGGCTGAAAGCGTGCCGGTGTTCGCAATGTTCTTATACGTTTCCAGAGTTCCGTCCTCGCAGACCGGCGCGGTATTCGTGCCGGAGAGAATGCGCAGGGATACCGTGACGGCGTCGCCGAGCGTCCCGTCTTCGATCGGGCAGTAGACCAGCTCACAGTCGGCGTTTCCAAGGCAGACCGGGCGCAGCTTCATCTTTTCCAGTGCTGCCGCAGGCAGAATGTCGCCCCGGCAGATCACGCGGCTGCCGATGCAAAGCTCTGCCTGATACGCGGGAGGGACGGAGGAAATGTAGACGCCCTCCAATCCGTCGGAATCAGAAAAGTCTGCGGCGGTAAACCTGTATTCCGAGGTATAATCGACGGCGATCTCAGCGGCCAGAGCAGGCACGCAGAGCATGACCAGAACCAGCGCTGCGGCAAGCGCGGCGCGAAGCGGGCAGGTACGGTGTTTCAAAGGGAAAACCTCCTTTTTGATGTTACGGAGGTAGTTTCTGCGCCCGGCGGGAAAATATGCAAGCGAAGCTGAAAAAATCCCTCCGACCGGGTCGGAGGGATAAATTGTGGGGAATTCAGGAATAGAATGCGTCGATTGCGGCGATAAGCTCCTTCAAAACCTCCTGCAGGGGCTTTCCCTTGATCTGTGCACCGGCTGTCGCGCCATTTCCGCCGCCGTTGCCGAGCGTTTCCAGAACCGCCTGCACATTGCACGAGCCGATGGAGCGTGCGCTGATGATGATCTGTCCGTCGTCCGGGAAGAGAACGAAGGAGGTGGTAATGCCGGAAACGTTGATCAATTCATCCGCGGCCTGAGACGCGATCACGCGGGTGAGCTTTTCGTCTACGCAGGCAATGGCGATCTCATTCCGGTACAGCCGCGCCGCCTGGATAACGCGATAGCGCAGAAGCGTATCGTCCAGATCTGTCTGAAACAGCTTTTTGACCTCGACCGGGTCCGCGCCGGCCTTACGCAGATATGCCGCCGATTCGAACGTGCGCGGGCTTGTCCGGATGGAGAAATTTTTCGTATCCAATACGATACCGGACAGAAGCGCCTGCGCCTCGATCGGCTTCAAATCGCGCTGATTGACCGCATACTGCAGAAGCTCCGTCACCAGCTCGGAAGCAGAGGAAGCAGACGGCTCATGCAGCTTGACAACAGTCTGGCTGATAGAATCCGCAGCATTGCGATGGTGATCGATCAGAACGACGCGGGAGATCGCTTCCAGCAGCGGCCTGCTCTCGACCTGACCGGGCCGGTTCGTGTCGACTACGATGAGTAGACTGCGGTTGTCCGCCTCGACCAGCGCGTCCTGCCCGGAAATAAACAGATCGGCATAGTCCGGAATGGCCCTGAGCTCCGCAATCAGGCTCTGGCAGGCGTTCTTTTGAGGGTCAATTACGATTTTTGCCCGGCAGCCCTTGATACGGCACAGGCAGAGAAGACCGACGGCTGCGCCGAGCGCGTCGAGATCCGCCATACGGTGCCCCATAATATATACGGTGCTAGACTGGCTGATCAGCTCTGACAGGGAGCTTGCGATCAGACGGGAGCGGATGCGGGTGCGGCGGTCCGTCTCCTTGACTCTGCTGCCGTAGAAGGTAAAATTGAACCGGTCCTTGATAACGGCCTGATCACCGCCTCGGGAGAGTGACATTTCGATTGCAAGCGAGGCAAACTGGTAATTTTCCGCGAAGCTCCCGCCGTCCTTGCCGATGCCGAGCGAGATGGTCGCCGACATCCCGCCGGTTGACGTGATGTGCCGTACATCCTCCAGAAGCGTTGAAAAACGGCTCTCCTGAAGCCGGGGCAGATCCTTGCTTTCAAAGATCACCAGATAGCGGTTGCGCTCGATTTTCCGGCACAGCGCCTCCAGCCCCGCCGTCCAGTTCGCCACAACGTCATTGAGCTGCGCGTCAAGCGTGGAGATGGCGGAATCGGAAAGATTGGTGGTCAGCTCATCGTAGTTATCAATGAGAACGATCGACACAACCGGACGCGTCCGCATGAATTCATCGCGGATGTTGAACATCTCCGTCATGTCGGCGAAGTAGATCGTCGCGAGCTGCACGGTCGTCGTGCTGTCCTCAGAGCGGACGAAGTTGCCGTAGATGCGATAGCGCCGGTCACCGATGTTCCGGTCGCCGGACATCTCGGAATGGCCTTCGCTCAGCCACTTGTTGGAGAAATCCGGGATCACGGCTTCGAGCTTCTGATAGCTGGCCGTGTCGGATAGGCCGGTGATAGCAAAGAAGCTGGGGTTTCCCCAGATGATCTCGTTGTCGGGCAGCCGGATGACTGCCATTGGGAACGCGGACCCGGCATGAACGGAAATACCGGCAGAATCGGTCGCCTTCTGCACATAGCTCATAAGCTCACGCTTGCGCCTGGAGAGCTGGGCACGGCTGATAATAAAAACGATCACCGTGGCAAGAAGCGCACCGCCCGCCAGATAATACTGCCGCAGCACGGCAGCTGAGGCGGCGAAGAGCAGCATGACCACAAAATACCAGATCGTATTGGGGTTGAGCAGACGCCAGACAGGTTTTTTCAAATACTGTCGCCTCCATTTCGCAATGAACAAATTTATATATATTATATCAGATATGTCCGTAAAATCAACAGAAATCGCGGCTTTTCGTGCGGCTCGAAAAGCCGTGTCTCCGGAAATACTTCCAGAAAAGATAGAAAAAAGGTATACTTTTTGAAAAAAGTGTGATATACTTAATCAGAATTGCCTCACGGGAGGCTTTCTTTTGGGATTATGCGCCGCCTCGGACGGCGCAGCAAATAGATCAACTGCATATTCATATGGAGCGCAGGCAGCGGCGAAGCAGACCGGGGCGAGACGGGGCTCAGGACACTTCCCTGTATGCGCCTGTTCTCCTGCGTCTTTTTTGCATTTGTTCCGCGCGTGATCCGTTTGCCAGAACGGCGCTGCGCAGCCTAATCCATACCTATCTATTTTTTTAAGAAAAGAGTGAAATCATTTGGCAGAAAAATTAAAAATCATCCCGCTTGGCGGTCTGAATGAGATCGGCAAGAATATGACCGTGCTTGAATACGGCAAGGATATCATCATCGTTGACTGCGGTCTCGGCTTCCCGGACGATGAGATGTATGGCGTTGATCTGGTCATTGCCGATATGACCTATCTTGTCAAAAACAAGGACAGAATACGCGGTATGTTCCTGACGCATGGCCACGAAGACCATATCGGCGGCATTCCCTACGCCATGGAGCAGTTCAGATGCCCCATCCACGCCACACGCCTGACCGCCGGCATCGTCCAGCTGAAGCTGGAGGAGCATCAGCTCCAGAATGCGGTGCATCTGTTTACGCATGAGGCAGGGGAGAAGGTCAAGGCCGGCTGCTTTACGGTGGAATTCATCCATGTGAACCATTCCATCGCCGACGCGGTCGCCTTTGCCATCAAAACCCCGGTCGGCACCGTCGTCATGACGGGCGACTTCAAAATTGACGCCACAGCAGAGGACGGCATGATCGATCTTGCGCGCTTCGGCGCTCTGGGCAAGGAGGGCGTGCTGGCGCTGCTGTGCGATTCGACAAACGTGGAGCGGCAGGGCTATACGCCGTCCGAGCGTACGGTCGCGGGCAGCTTTGAGCGGCAGTTTACCGGCTGCAATAAGCGCATCATTGTCACGACCTTTGCCTCCAACGCCTTCCGCCTGCAAAGCCTCATTACGGTCGCGAAGAAATTCGGCCGCAAGGTCGCGGTCACGGGCCGCAGCATGGAGAATATCCTGAAGGTATCCACAGAGCTTGGCTATCTGAAGATCCCTGCGGGCACGCTCGTCGATATCAATCAGATCAAGCAGATCCCGAACAACAAGCTTGTGATCGTCTCGACCGGCTCACAGGGCGAAAATATGTCCGCGCTCTACCGTATGGCGTTCTCTGGCCACCGTCAGGTTGAGATCACAGCGTCTGACCGTGTAATTATCTCCGCGTCCGCCATCCCCGGAAACGAAAAATCCATCGGCAAGATCATCAACGAGCTCTACCGCAAGGGTGCAGAGGTCATCTATGACAAGCTTGAGGGCCTGCACGTCTCCGGCCACGCCTGCCAGGAGGAACTGAAGATCATCCACGGATTGCTCAAGCCCAGATTCTTTATTCCCGTCCACGGCGAGCAGCGCCATTTGCAGGCACATTCGCGTCTGGCCCAGACTATGGGTATGGATCCCAAGAATATTTTTATCTCCGATATCGGCAAGGTGCTTGAGCTTACAAAGGCCACCTGCAAGTGGGGCGGCACCGTTCCGTCCGGCAGGATTCTGGTCGACGGCACCGGCGTCGGCGACGTCGGAAGCGTCGTTCTGCGCGACCGGAAGCATCTGGCGCAGGACGGTATGCTCGTCGTGGTCGTCAACATTTCCAGCGAGGACGGCAGCGTCATCACCGGCCCGGACATCATTACAAGAGGCTTCGTCTACGTGAAGGAGTCGGAGAACCTGATGGAAGAGCTGCGTGTGATCGCCGCGCACGCCATCGACCGGTGCAGCCAGAATGGCCGCAGCGATTGGAGTGTGCTGAAAGCCAACATCAAAAACGACCTGTCCGGGTATCTGTTCAAGACAACAAAGCGCAATCCGATGATCCTGCCGGTCATTATGGAGATCTGAGGACGTCGGACTCGCGATTTTTTCTGAAACACAAGAAAAAACAGAAAAAAGTCAAATCAGGCATTGTCAAAACGATAAAGTTGGGGTTATAATAACACAGTTGCGCGAGTGCGCGGCAATGTTACCAGATGAATGAGGATGAGCGAAAGAATGGCAAACACAAAGAACCCGAAGCCCTCGACTGAGGACGCAATGGCAACGGTTTCCGCGCTGATCGCAAAGGCAAAGCGCGAAGGAAGCATTCAGTCGAGCGAGCTGACTGCCGAGCTGGAAAAGCTGGATCTGCCGGTCGAGAAGATCGAGCATATTTACGATACGTTTGATGCGATGGGCATCCAGATCGTCAGCCCTGAGCTGGAGCTGGACGTCTCCGACGATCTTGGTATGGACATGGACGAGGTTCCCGACAACGACGAGGAAGAGCTTGTAGACCCGCTGGAGCTTGCTGCAGAATACAATCTGGATGACCCGGTGCGTATGTACCTCAAGGAGATCGGTCAGGTCAAGCTGCTGACTGCCGAGGAGGAAATCGAGCTGGCCAAGCGCGTCTCCGAGGGCGATAAAAAGGCCAAGGACCGCTTGACTGAGGCCAATCTGCGCCTTGTCGTGTCGATCGCAAAAAAATACTCCGGCAGAGGTCTGCACATTCTGGATCTGATCCAGGAGGGCAACACGGGCCTGATCCGTGCGGTCGATAAGTTCGACTATACAAAGGGAAACAAATTCTCTACATATGCAACGTGGTGGATCCGGCAGGCCATTACCCGCGCCATTGCCGATCAGGCGCGCACCATCCGCGTCCCGGTGCATATGGTCGAGGTCATCAACAAGGCGACCCGCTGCAACCGCAAGCTCGTACAGGAGCTTGGCCGTGAGCCGACGCTGGAGGAGATCGCTGCCGAGTTGAATCTTCCGATTGAAAAGATCATCGAGGCCAACCGCACTGCAGCCGATACGCTCTCTCTCGATATGCCCGTCGGCGATGAAGAGGATACGACCATCGGCTCCTTTGTCGAGGACGATAATACCCCCGGTCCCGTCGATGCAACATCCAACGCCATGCTCTCTGAGGCGCTGACCGAGATTCTCGGCACACTGACCGAGCGTGAGGCGGACGTGCTGCGTATGCGCTTCGGTATGTACGACGGCCGCACGCACACGCTTGAGGAGGTCGGTCAGATCTTCGGTGTTACGCGTGAGCGCATCCGTCAGATCGAAAACAAGGCCATCCGCAAGCTTCGCCACCCGTCCCGCGCAAAAAAGATCAAGGATTTCTATTGCTGATATCCCCAAACGCCCTTGCAGAATGCTGCGAGGGCGTTTTTGCTCCATTTCTGCAACCAACGCGCGCAAATTCCGTCTTAGATAGTATCAGGAAGAATCAGGAGGGAAATTCCATGCGAACAGTACGAAGCACGATAGCTCTGCTCCTTGCGTTTCTTTTGACTGCCGCGCTCTGCGGCTGTGCTGCTTCTCCATCAGGCGGGCAACTTGCCAGTACCCCCGGCAGCGGCCCTGCCAAACCGGTCGACGCAGCGGATTTCATGTCCTACGCAGGCCCGGTTTTCCCGCTGACGCTGGCGCAGGCGGAGCCTGCGCTTTCCGCCGACCGGGAGGTATTGCTCGACTGCGCGCCCTATGCCGAAGAGAATGCCGCCGCGATCACTGTGGCAGATCGGTACACGATCCGCAATGATTCCGGCGAAGACTGCACCGTGACGGTGCTCTACCCCTTCGTTTCCAGCCTCAGTGACCTCGATTCGCTCCGACCGTCGCTTACGGCAGATGGAGCTGCCGTGCGGAGCACGCTCTATCCCGGCGCGTTCCCCGGCTGGTTTGGTCCGGCCAGTGCTGAGCCGGAGCTTGCGGAGGAACGCTGGAACATTCGACACGCGGAAAGCTGGACAGAGTATCAGACGCTGCTGACCGGCAGCTATCAGGCTGACGCGCTCGCGCCGAAAACACTGCCGGAGCAGACCATCTATGTCTATTCCTTTACCGCAGCCGGCGAGACGACGGCAAACGCGGCGACCCTTGCGATCACAGTCGACGCAGACCCGGAAAAAACAACGATCCTGACCTACGGGATCAACGGTTATGGACAGGACGAAGCGACAGGCCAGCCGCAGTACAGCTATTTTACAAACGAACACAGGCAGTCACTGCATCTGCTTGCCGTGCTTGGGCAGGATCTGACCGGCTGCGCCATGCAGGGCTATACGGACGGCAGCTGCGAACAGGGGAAGGAGCTGGATACGCTCGAAGGAACCGTGACGCGCACGGAACTGCCCCTTGCGGAGCTTCTGCGGCAGAGCGCCGCCGCGCAGCTCGGCGCGGACGCCTCTGCCGACGAGGTAAAACGGCTTGCAGCAGCCGCCGCGGAGCTTTTGACGCAGTACGGCGTCTGCTCCGCCACACCCGCCGAACGTTACAGTGAGGGCCGGCTGGACGATCTGCTCCAGGACGCGGAAACCGTTCAGCGTGTCTGCTATGCCGCAGCGGAGATCACCATCCCGGAAGGCGGCACGGTCTGCGTTGAAGCTGTTTTCCGCAAACCGCACAGCTTCGATTTCTTTGGATTTTATAATGAATTAGTTGACGGTTATGGAATTATGACAACCGGAAGCGCTTTGACACTGCAAAACCAGACCGCGCGTCTGGATACGCGCGGTCTGGTTACGATCTATGGGCAAAATTTTGAGTTTGACGGACAGGGGAACGCTGTTCCGCTGTCCGCGCAGACGGAATATTACTATCTCAATCTGACAGCCGGTTCCGAGCCATCATAACCGCACAACCGGCTTAATGAGATCGCGCGGCTTGTCCTTCATGAGCCGGAGCGCCTGCGGCAGCGCGTCCCAGCCGTCATAAACGTGCGTGATCAGCGGCTTTACATCGAGCCGCCCGTTTGTCATGAGCGCGGCCAGCTTTTCCATCCGCAGCCGTCCGCCCGGCATGAGACCGCCGTTTATTTGCTTGTGGCCCATCCCGACGCCCCACTCCGCACGCGGCAGGCGCACATATTCTCCGCTGCCGAGATAATTGACATTTCCGATGTTTCCGCCCGGCTTCAGAGCCTTTATGACCGGAATGAACGTATCCGCATCGCCGCCCGCAATGATTGCGCAGTCGACGCCCTTGCCGCCTGTCAGTTCCAGAACCTGCTCGTCAATGGGGCCATCTTTGTAGCTGATAAAATCGGAAGCGCCATATTGCCGCGCTGCTTCTACGCAGACGGGCCGTGTTCCGACTGCAAGGATTCTGGCCGCGCCCCGAAGGGCTGCGCCCGCCACAGACATTAGTCCGACCGGGCCGATACCGACCACGAGCACTGTATCGCCGAACTGCACGTCCGCCAGCTCTGCGCCGTGAAAGCCGGTCGGCACCATGTCTGAGAGCATACAGGCTTCCAGAATGTCCATGCCCTCCGGCAGATGCGCCAGATTGCCGTCAGCGTCGTTTACATGGAAATACTCTGCAAATACGCCGTCTTTGATATTCGAAAACTTCCATCCGGCCAGCATTCCGCCGGAGTGCATCGCATAGCCCGCCTGTGCCTCCAATGAACTCCAATCCGGCGTGATGGCCGGAACAAGCACCCGGTCACCTGGCTGAAAGTCCTTTACCAGCGCGCCGGTCTCCACAACCTCCGCGCAGCATTCATGCCCCAGGATCAGGTCGTGCCGGTCGCCGACTGCGCCTTCCCAGACCGTATGCACGTCCGACGTGCAGACTGCCGCCGCAAGCGGACGGCAGACCGCATCCAACGGCCCGCATACCGGACGGGGCTTTTCCACCCAGCCGACCTCGCCGATCCTCAGCATTGCAAATCCCTTCATGCGTATCCCCGCTTTCCAATATTAAGTCGGGATAGTATGTGAGAAAAAAACATCTGCTATGCAAAAGCAGCGGCCTCCGGTTCGGAAGCCGCTGCTTTTGATATCAGCCCATTTTTTCCTTCAGATGGGAAAGGCGTTCAAGCGCCTCATAGAGCGTCTCGTCCTTCTTGGCAAAGTGGACGCGGACGATGTGATTGATGTTCTCATTGAAGAACGACGTGCCGGGCACGCAGGCCACGCCGACCTTTTCGGCCATTTCGAGGCAGAAATCCACATCGGATTCGCCCTTGCGCATATATGGGCCGATATCAGCCAGTACGAAATACGCGCCCTGCGGGTCGGTAAACGGAATGCCGATCTGCTTTAAGCCGTCGGTGAACAGTTTTTTCATGTGCGCATAATGCGCGCCGAACTCCTGATAATAGCTGTCCGGCATATCGAGGCCCACAACGGCGGCTTCCATCAGCGGAGACGGCGCACCGACGGTATTGAAGTCGTGGTACTGCTTGATGCGGTCCATGATGGGCTGCGGCGCGATGGCGTAGCCGAGCCGCCAGCCGGTGATGGAATACGTCTTGGACAGGCTTGAGCAGCTGACCGTCCGCTCCCACATCCCGGGCAGGCTGTTCATGTAGATATGCTTGTGGCCGTCATAGACGATATGCTCATAGACTTCGTCCATAATGGCAAACGCGTCATACTTGATGCACAGCTCGGAAATGAGCTTCAGCTCGTCATAGGTGAAGACCTTGCCGGACGGGTTCGATGGGTTGCAGATCAGAATGGCCTTCGCACCCTGCTTGAACGCGTCTTCCAGCACATTTGCGTCGAAATTGAACTCCGGCGGTACCAGCGGAACGAAAACCGGCTCACAGTCAGCCATGATGGCCTGCGCGCGGTAATTCTCAAAATACGGGGAGAACATGATGATCTTGTCGCCGGGGTTCGTCAGGGCAAAGATCGTGTCGACCATGGCCTCGGTCGAGCCGATGGTCACGACCATATCCGTTTCCGGGTCAAGCGTGCGTCCCATGAAGCGACCAGCCTTGCGGGCCAGCGCCTGCCGGAAGTTCGGCGCGCCCATCGTGATGGGGTACTGGTGCGGGCCAAGTGCGCTGACCTCGGCCAGACGGTCGGTGAGCGCCTTGGGCGGGTCAAAATCGGGGAAGCCCTGCGCCAGATTGATCGCGCCGCACGCAAGACTCACACGCGTCATGCGGCGAATGACGGAGTCGGTGAATAATTTGTTTTTTCTGCTCATTTCCTGCATCGTTTATTCCTGCCTTTCCTGATCTGATGAAACAATGCCGAGCTCTGCCGCACCGGCAAGCTGCATTCCGTTCGTGTGCAGCAGCGACGAGACTTCTGCCGGATCTGCAACACGGAGGATCATATAGGCCATCCCGTTCGGCTGGCCGAAAATCGAATACATATATTGGACGTCGATCTGCCTTTCTGCCAGAAGCTGCAGCAGGCGGCTCAGCCCGCCCGGCTCATCCGGCACGCCGACGGCGACGACCTCGCTGGCCGAGAAGATAAATCCGTTCTCGCGCAGTACGCGGCACGCCTCCGGCTCGTGGCTGGCAATGAGGCGCAGCACGCCGTAATCGCTCGTCTCGGCAATATTAATCGCGCGTAGATCGATATTGTTTTTTGCAAGCAGCGCCGTGATCTCAGCCAGCTGCCCGGCCCGGTTTTCCAAAAATACGGAAATCTGATGAATCGCCATAGCCTTTTCCTCCTTAGATCCTGCGCTTGTCGATGACGCGGATGGCCTTGCCCTCACTGCGGGCGATGGATTTCGGGGAAACAAGATGCACCTGTGCGAAAATGCCGAGCATTGCCTTGAGCGCGGCGACAAGGCTCTTTTCACGCTGCGTGATCTCGGCCAGAGAGTCAGAGAAGTGCTCCGGCGTCATCTCGACGAGCACATCGAGCGTGTCGGAGTTGTTGACGCGGTCGACCACGATCTGATAGTTGGATGTGTAGCCCTGTTCGAGCAGCACCGTCTCGATCTGCGACGGGAAGACGTTTACGCCCTTGACGATCAGCATATCGTCGCTGCGGCCCATGGGCTTGCACATCTTGATATGCGTCCGCCCGCAGGGGCAGTCCTCATGACGCAGAATGCAGATATCGCGCGTGCGGTAGCGCAGCAGTGGGAAGGCCTGCTTCGTGATCGACGTAAACACCAGCTCGCCCTGTGTTCCCTCCGGCAGCACCTCGCCGGTATCCGGGTCGATAATTTCTGCGATAAAATGATCCTCGTTGATGTGCATACCGGTCTGCGCGCTGCATTCATACGCAACACCCGGGCCGGAAAGCTCCGTCAGGCCATAGATATCATACGCCTTGATGCCGAGGCTCTTCTGGATATCCTGACGCATCTTCTCACTCCATGCTTCTGCGCCGAAAATACCGGCCTTCAGATGGATCTTGTCCCGCAAGCCGCGCTCGTGAATAGATTCCGCCAGATACGCTGCGTAGGACGGGGTGCAGCAAAGGATAGTCGAGCCAAGATCCTCCATGAACTGCAGCTGACGGTCAGTATTGCCGGAGGACATCGGCAGCGTCAGGCAGCCGAGCTTCTGACTGCCGCCGTTGAGTCCGAAGCCGCCGGTGAACAGGCCGTAGCCATACGCGACCTGACATACATCCTCCGGGCCTGCACCCGCGGCTGCCAGCGCACGCGCACAGCAGTCGTTCCAGAGGTCAATATCCTCCTTCGTGTAAAACGCGACGACGCGCTTTCCGGTCGTGCCGGAGGTAGAGTGGATGCGGATGCACTTTTCCAGCGGCTCTGCCAGAAGACCAAATGGGTATGCCTCCCGCAGATCGGCTTTGCTCAAAAACGGCAGCTTGTAAAGATCGTCCCGGCCCTTGATATCGTCCGGCGCAACGTGCGCCGCCTCCATTTTCGCGCGGTAATAGGGCACATTGTCCCACACGTGGCGCACCTGCCGGACAAGCCGCTCATCCTGCCATGTCCGGATCTGCTCCCGGCTGGCGCATTCGATTTCCTTCTGATAATACCGTTCCATGGGTTCTCCTTATGCTTATGCCTCCGCGCCGAGCGCAAAGGCTTTCTTGTTGAGTTCGAGGAATTTTGCCGGGACGCTCTTCTCAATCGCGTCCTGCCACTGCTCGTCCGTAAAGTGGAAATACCGGCTGAGCCTGCCCAGCAGCACAAGATTAACGGCCCTGGCCGAGCCCGCTCTGAGCGCAAGCCCCAGCGCGTCCATCGCGTCGAGGCGGATGGGAAGCGCCGCAAGCTTTTTCTCCAGCGCCTTCGGGTACTCCGCCGCGCCGGTAATGACCGGCATGGGGTTGACCTTCTGCGTATTGGTCAGCAGAACGCCGCCCTCCTTCAGATATTCAGCCCACCGGGCCGCTTCCAACAGCTCAAACGAGAGGACAAAATCGGCCTCACCCTTATCGATAATGGGAGAGTAGACCTTCTCGCCATAGCGCACGTAGGTCACGACGCTGCCGCCGCGCTGGCTCATGCCGTGAACCTCGCTGACCTTCACGTCATAGCCGTTTTCCAGCAGAATTCTGCCCAGAAGCTTGCTGGCCAGAAGTGTGCCCTGTCCGCCGACGCCGACGATCATGATGTTTTTCGTTTCCATGACAGTGCCTCCTTGTCTCATTCGCCCAGCGCGCCCTTATGGCACAGCTGGCGGCACAGGCCGCAGCCTGTGCAGAGGGTGTTGTCGATCTGCACTTTTCCGCCCATCACGCTGATGGCCGGACAGCCGAGCTTCATGCAGGATTTGCAGCCTACGCATTTTTCGGGCTTTGCCTCGATGGGGCCGGGGTGTCTGACGTATTTGAGCAGCGCGCACGGACGGCGGGAGATAATGACCGACGGCTCGTCTGCTGCCAGCTCCTCCTTGACCGCCTTGTCGCAGGCAGCCAGATCATACGGGTCGACGACCCGCACCCGGCGGATGCCGACGGCATGGCACAGCGCCTCCAGATCGATCTTTGTGCAGGGGTCGCCCTTGAGATTGAAGCCCGTCGTCGGGTTCTGCTGGTGGCCGGTCATGCCGGTGATGGAGTTGTCGAGAATGATAACGGTCGAGGTCGATTCGTTATACGCAATGTTGATCAGTCCTGTCACGCCAGAGTGCATGAACGTCGAATCGCCGATGACGGCGACGGTGTTCGCTGCGTTCTTTTCGCCGGAGGCTTTGTTGAACCCGTGCAGACCTGAAACGGACGCGCCCATGCAGATGGTCGTGTCGATGGCGGCAAGCGGCGCGGCAGCGCCCAGCGTATAGCAGCCGATATCGCCCAGCACTGTCAGCTTGTTCTTTTTCAGCGTATAGAACAGACCCCTGTGCGGACAGCCTGCGCACATAACCGGCGGACGGGCTGGAACGGCTTCGTCCAGCTTCTTTCCAGAATGGACAGGCATACCGAGCTTTTCTGCTATGTAATTCTGGCTGAATTCGCCGATGCAGCCGAACAGCTCCTTGCCGGTGACGTTCTGTACGCCGATGGCACGGCAATGCGCCTCAATGATCCCGTCCAGCTCTTCGACGACAATAACTTTCTCAACGTTTTTGGCGAACGCCTGAATTTTTTTCACCGGCAGGGGATTGACCATGCCAAGCTTCAGAACGGGGTACCGGTCGCCGCAGACCTCTTTGACGTACTGATAGCTGGTCGAGGACGCGATCAGGCCAATCGAATGGTCGGCCCCGTCCTCCATGCGGTTGATCTCCGCTGTCTCGGCCCATGCCTGCAAGGCAAGCGTCCGCTGCTCCACAATGGGGTGCCGCGCCTTGGCGCAGGCAGGCATCATCACAAATTTGGCAATATTCTTTTCATAGGGAACAGGCGTGAATGCCTGCCGCTCAGACGGCTCCACCACGCTCTGCGCGTGCGCAACGCGGGTGCACATTTTGAGAAGCACCGGCGTGTCAAATTTTTCGGATATCTCATACGCCAGCTTTGCGAACGCCAGCGATTCCGCCGCGTCCGACGGCTCAAGCATCGGCAGTTTTGCCGCAATGGCGTAATGGCGCGAATCCTGCTCGTTCTGCGACGAGTGCATACCTGCGTCGTCCGCCACGCCGATGACAAGTCCGCCGCGCACACCGGTATAGGACAGCGTAAACAGCGGGTCTGCCGCAACGTTCAAGCCGACGTGCTTCATGCCGCAGAAGCTGCGGTAGCCTGCCAGACTTGCGCCGAACGCAGCCTCCATCGCTACCTTTTCGTTAGGCGCCCATTCTGCGTAAATTTCCGGATATTTGGCAGCGCATTCCGTGATCTCCGTGCTGGGTGTGCCGGGATAGCTGGAGACAAAGCTGCATCCGGCCTCGTACAGGCCGCGCGCAGCAGCCTCGTTGCCGAGCATCAGGGTTTTCATCGAGATTCCTCCTGTTCGCGGCTCAGCCGCATGAAAATTATCATTATATTTTAATCATTTCGACTGCATTCGTCAAGCTTGGGAAGGTTATGCCTTTGTCTGCTCCTCGACAAGTCTTCCGCCGCAGTAGATCTGCCGCAGAACGGGCTTTTCGATTTTCCCCGTCGGGTTGCGCGGGACTTTTGCGAAGATCACGCGGCGCGGGCGCTTATAGCGCGGCAGCTCCCGGCAGAAGTCCTGAATTTCCGTCTCCGTGCAGTCTGCGCCGTCCTTCAGCTCAATAATTGCCGCTGCAATCTCGCCCAACCGCTGATCCGGCAGGCCAATCACTGCCACGTCCTTGATTTTCTCATTTCTGCGCAGGAAATCTTCGATTTGTACGGGATAGAGATTTTCGCCGCCGGAAATGATGACGTCCTTCTTGCGGTCAACCAGATAAATGAACCCGTCCTTGTCCTCACGGGCCATGTCGCCCGTCCAGAGCCAGTCTCCGTGCAGGATCTCGGCAGTCGCCTCCGGGTTTTTATAATAGCATTTCATGACGCCGGGTCCCTTGACAGCAAGCTCGCCGATCTCGCCGGGCGCAACATCGTTCCCTCGCTCGTCAAGGATGCGCGTCTGCCAGAGATAGCCGGCCTTGCCGATCGCGCCGATTTTTTCGATGCTGTCCACGCCAAGATGCACACAGCCGGGGCCGATGGACTCGCTGAGGCCGTAGTTTGTGTCGTATTTGTGGTGCGGGAAGTATTTGAGCCAGCGCTTGATGAGGCTGGGCGGGACCGGCTGCGCGCCGATGTGCATGAGCCGCCACTGGTCGAGCAGATAGTGCTCAAGATTGACGCGCCCGGATTCAATGGCGTCCAGAATATCCTGCGCCCAGGGGACCAGCAGCCAGACGATGGTGCATTTTTCTTCCGTGACCGTCCGCAGGATCCACTCCGGCTTCACGCCGCGCAGAAGCACGGCCTTTCCGCCGGAAATGAGGCTCCCGAACCAGTGCATTTTCGCGCCCGTGTGATAGAGCGGCGGAATGCATAGGAACACGTCATCCTTTGTCTGCCCATGGTGGTGCTGTTCGGTCACGCAGGAGCAGACAAGCGCTCTGTGCCGGTGCAGGATCGCCTTCGGGAAGCCGGTCGTGCCGGATGAGAAGTAGATCGCCGCGTCGTCGTCTTCGTCCAGCGCGATGGGCGGGACGCTAGACGAACAGAAGCCCATCAGTCTGCGGCAGTCCTCGGCGTAGTCCGGCACGTTCCGGCCCACAAACAGCCGGAGTCTTACCCGCGTCAGGCCTGCCTGAATCGGGTCGAGCCGTGAAACAAATTCCGGCCCGAAGACCAGCACCTCCACATCTGCCAGATCAAGGCAGTAGGAAATTTCATCGGACGCATACCGGAAGTTGAGCGGAACGGCGATGCACCCGGCCTTGAGAATGCCGAAATAAATCGGCAGCCATTCCAGACAGTTCATCAGCAGAATGCCGACCTTCGTGCCGCGCCGGACGTTCCGGCTCAGAAGGAAGTTTGCAAACCGGTTGGCCCGGCGGTCAAAATCCTGCCATGAAAGCTCCCGCCGGTACGGCGCGTCGGGCTGCGCCTCGGCGATCAGACTCGCCTCGCGCCAGGTAACGGCGCTGTCGCGCTCTTCCGACGGATTGACCTCGACCAGCGCAATGTCAGACCCGTAAAGTCTTGCGTTCCGTTCCAGAAAATCAGTAATGACCATACAAAATCCTCCCTTGCAGCGGATCGCAGATAAAAGAAAACGCCCGCTGCACATTCTGAAAAAGTGCAGAGGACGAGAAGCTCCCGTGGTACCACCTCTATTTACCGCCTGCGCGGCCTCAACGGGCACGATCATGCCCACTGCGCGGTATCGGGCGCACCCGTCTTCGCCTACTTGCGGGCAGACCGCGTTCAGGAAGCTGCTCGGAAAGGTATTCCGCCCGGATGCCTGTGCTGCCTTGCACCAAACGGCAGCTCTCTGGACAGGATGGATCGGGGCGTACTTGGTTTCGTCATGGCATTCATTATATTAAACTTTAACACAGTTTGTCGATGAAGTCAAGAGTCCGGCGTGATTTTTGAGGATTTTTCCAAATGGAGACGAACCGGCGCGGAAAGGTCGGATTCCACTTGCATTGCAGCATACAAAACGGTATAATAGGATTGGAATAAGATCCACGGATTTTATATATCGCCCTAGGGCGGTTTCAAAAGAAAGAGAGGAGCTCAGCATGCAGAAGCTGGCAGCATTTTTAAAACGGTTCCATTCTGGCCCTGCGGCAGACGCCTGTGAATTTCTCGGCTGTCACACGCGCGAGGACGGCGAGGGATTTGTGTTCCGCGTCTGGGCGCCGCACGCGCAGTCCATAAGCGTCGTCGGCGACTTTAATTTCTGGAATACGGAGGATCTTCCCATGCAGAAGATCTCGGAGGGCGTATGGGAGGCCGTCTCCGTCTATGCGAAGACAGGACAAGCCTATAAATACTGCGTGACCGGCCCGGACGGCCGCATAGTCTACAAGACCGACCCGTACGGGAACCGCTGCTGCGCGCTGCCGGACACCTCCAGCATGATCGACCCGCCGGATGGCTTTACGTGGCACGACGCGCTCTACCGTGCCCGCACCGCAAAGCAGTCCGCGATCAAACGCCCGGTCAATATCTACGAGGTCCACGCAGGCTCGTGGAAACGGCATGAAGACGGCAGCTATCTCAATTATGAGGAGCTTGCGGCGGAGCTGGTTCCCTATGTCAAGGATATGGGCTATACGCATATCGAGCTGCTGCCCATCATGGAATATCCCTACGACCCCTCGTGGGGCTATCAGATCACCTGCTATTTCGCCCCGACCCACCGCTACGGGACGCCGAAGCAGCTCATGCAATTTGTCGACACCTGCCATAAGGCCGGGATCGGCGTCATCCTCGACTGGGTGCCTGCGCACTTCCCGAAGGACGAAAACGGCCTGTTTGAGTTTGACGGGACCTGCTGCTACGAGCTTTCCGACCCGATGATGAACGAGCACCCAGACTGGATGACCCGTATCTACGATTACGGCAAGCCTGAGGTGCAGTCCTTCCTCATCTCCAACGTCTGCTACTGGCTCCGTTATTTTCACGTCGACGGAATTCGAGTCGATGCAGTTGCGTCCATGCTGTATCTGGACTATAATCGCAGACAGTTCAAGCCCAACAAATTTGGGGGCCGGGAAAATCTCGAAGCGATCGAGTTTTTGCGCAGGCTCAACGAGGCTGCGTTCCAGGCCAATCCTGCGGTCATGATGATCGCTGAGGAATCCACAGCCTTTCCGCTGATCACCAAGCCGGATTATGATGGCGGCCTCGGCTTCCTGTTCAAATGGAACATGGGCTGGATGAACGATATGCTCCAATATATGTCGCTCGATCCGCTGTGGAGAAAGGGCGACCATAACGCGCTGACGTTCTCCATGACGTATGCCTATTCCGAGAATTTTATTCTGCCGCTCAGCCACGATGAGGTCGTGCACGGCAAATGCTCGCTCGTCAATAAAATGCCGGGCAATTACGACGATAAATTCAACAATCTGCGCACGTTTTTCGCCTATCAGATCGCGCACCCCGGCAAGAAGCTCAATTTCATGGGCAATGAATTTGCACAGTTCATCGAGTGGAACTATACGCAGGGCCTCGACTGGCTGCTGCTCGGCTATGAAAAGCACCAGAAAATGCAGCATTTCGTCCGCACGCTCAACCATTTCTATCTCGAAAACCGCTGCTTCTGGGAAAACGATTCCGACTGGGACGGCTTCCGCTGGCTCTCCTGCGACGACCGCGACAATTCCATCATCGCCTTCCGCCGCATCAGCCGCAAGGGGCAGGAGCTGATCGCCGTGTGCAATTTCTGCCCGGTGCTGCGGGAGAGCTACCGCCTGCCGCTGCCGAAGGCCGGATGGTATCAACCTGTCCTCAACACCGACGACGCACAGTTCGGCGGATACGATTTCCAGCCCGCGCCCGTTCACGCAGAAAAGGACAAGCAGCCGCAGGGCGAATACGCCTACAGCGGCGTGTTCCGTGTCCCGCCGATGAGCGTTTGCTTTTATAAGCATATCAGAAATAAACCGGAGAAATAAAACAGGAACAAAGGAAAAAAACAGGAGGAGATCCAGCTATGCAATTTCAGAAAAAACGTTGTGTCGCCATGCTCCTGGCAGGTGGTCAGGGCAGCCGTTTGATGGTTCTGACGGAAAACACGGCCAAGCCTGCCGTCCCGTTCGGCGGCAAGTACCGCATTATCGATTTCCCGCTTTCCAACTGCGTAAACTCCAAGATCGATACGGTCGGCATCCTGACGCAGTATCAGCCGCTGGAGCTCAATGAGTACATCGGCAACGGCCAGCCGTGGGGTCTGAACTCCTCGCACGGCGGCGTGCAGGTCCTGCCGCCCTATGCCAAGAGCAAGAATTCCGAATGGTACAAGGGCACAGCCAACGCGATCTATCAGAACATCCCCTTTATCGAGCGCTATAACCCTGATAACGTGCTGATCCTGTCCGGCGACCATATTTACAAGATGGACTATGCCGCCATGCTCCGCTTCCATGAGCAGCGCGATTCCGACTGCACCATCGCCGTGCGCGAGGTTCCGCTCAAGGAAGCCTCCCGCTTTGGCATTATGAATACCCGCGAGGACGGCTCCATCTATGAATTTGAAGAGAAGCCAAAAAAGCCCAAGAGCACGAATGCGTCCATGGGCATCTACGTCTTCAAATGGAGCGTGCTGAAGGCGTTCCTGGAGGCGGACGAGGCTGACCGCACCAGCGAAAATGACTTCGGCAAAAATATCATCCCCGCCATTCTGAATGCGGGCCATAAGCTTTTCGCCTATCGTTTTGAGGGCTATTGGAAAGATGTCGGCACGATCTCCAGTCTCTGGGAGGCCAACATGGATCTGCTCGGCAAGCATCCGGCGTTTGATATTTACGGCACCGCTGGTCATAAGATTTACGCCAGAAATCAGGCCATGCCGTCGAGCTATATCGCGCGGTCTGCCGAGATCCGCGAGAGCTTCGTCGCCGAGGGCTGCAACATTGAAGGCTGCATCACGCACTCCATCATCTCCACAGGCTGCACGGTCGGCAAGGGCGTGGAGATCTCCGACAGCGTTATCATGCCGGATGTGACCATTGAAAACGGCGCAGTCATCCGCAGCGCCATCATCGCCGAGGGCTGCCATATCAAGGCCGGCGCCCGCGTGGGCGATTATGTTGAGGGCGAGGAACGGAAGATCAGCGTGATCGGCAAGGACAAGACCATCGCCGAAGGCACCGTGATCGATGCCGGCGCGATCGTATAAGAGAGAGGGGGATACGAACATGGAAGCAATGGGCATTATTTTCTCCAATATCTACGACAACAACATGGGTGAGCTGACCCGTGAGCGAACCTCGGCCTCCATCCCGTTCGGCAGCCGCTACCGCCAGATCGACTTTGCCCTGTCCAACATGGCAAACTCCAAGATCAGCAACATCGGCATTGTCACAAAATATAACTACCAGTCACTGATGGACCACCTCGGCAACTGCGAGGAATGGGACCTCAAGCTGGGCGAGGGCGTCCGCTTCCTGCCTCCGTATGCCACCGGCCATACCGGGGCCTACCGCGGCAAGCTCGAAGCGCTCCAGACCGCCATGCCGGTTCTCGGCCGCTGCGATGCGGAGTATGTCGTGCTGTCCGATACGACCGTTCTGTGCGCGATCAATTTTGCGGCAGTTCTGGATGAGCACATCGCCTCCGGCTGCGATATTACAGTTATTGCCAAGGCGGGCCGCGCCAACGGCAAGACCCGTCAGCCGCTGGCCGTCAAGCTCGGAGACGACGGTAAGATCGTCGATCTGGCTGTTGACTACTGCGCGCCGGAGGATTATCTGGTCGGCATGAGTATGTTCATCATGCGCCGCGACAAGCTCATTCAGGTCATCCGCGAGATGGTCCCGCATGGGAAGTACCATCTGGAACGGGATTTCATTCTGCCCGAGTACAATGCTGGCAACCTGAAGGTCAATGTCTATCCGTTCCATAACGTCGCGCTGTTCAACCAGAGCGTGGACGAGTATTTTGTCAACAACATGAAGCTGCTCGAACCCGATGTGCGCCGCAGTCTCTTCCGCAGCGAGATCCCCATCTATACCAAGGTCCGCGACGCCGTCCCGACGCTCTTCGGCTACCATGGACAGGCAGCGAACTGCCTGATCGCCGACGGCTGCCATCTGTTCGGCAAGGCGGAAAACTCCGTGATCTTCCGTGAGGTCGACATTGAAGACGGCGCGGAGGTTCGCGATTCGATCATCATGCAGGGAAGCAAGATCGGCGCGGGCGCATCGATCCGGTACTGCATCCTTGATAAAAATGTCACCATTCGCCCGGGCACGAAGCTGCTCGGCTCAATTGACCACCCGCTTGTGGTCGACAAAGGAGATACCGTATGAAAATCGCAGTAGTTGCCTCTGAGGCCGCGCCGTTCGTCAAGACCGGCGGCCTCGGTGACGTGATGCAGGCCCTTCCGCTTGCGCTTTCTCAGCAGAAGAACACCTATGTCAGCCTCTTTATCCCATATTACAGTCAGATCAAGTATTCCGGCAAGTGGCAGACAGAATTTTTAGGCGCGTTTGACGTGCCGCTGGCCTGGCGGCGGGAATATGTCGGCATTTTCCGCCTCAAGACCCGCCGCAAGAAGCTCCAGATCTATTTCATCGACAACGAGCACTATTTCAACCGCGGCGGCGTTTACGGATTTGCCGACGACGGTGAACGCTATGCCTATTTCAGCAAGGCCGTCCTCGCAGCAATGAACTATCTGGAGCTTCAGCCGGACGTCGTCAGCTGCCACGACTGGCAGGCAGCGCTCATCCCGCTGCTGCTGAAAACGGAATACCGCGGCTGCTTCCCGGATGCGAAGAGCGTGTTTACGATCCACAATATCGAATATCAGGGCAAGTGCAATCTGCAATTCAACTATGACGTGCTGGGCCTTGGCGCAGGCTGCGACGAGATCCTTCGCTTTGACGACTGCACGAACTTCATGAAGTCCGCTATCGTCACAGCCGACCGCGTGACGACCGTTTCCGAGACATACGCGCAGGAGCTGCGCTATCCGTACTATTCCCACGGGCTCGACGGCGTTCTGCAAAGCAGAGGCTCAGACTTCTCCGGAATCACCAACGGCATCGATATGCAGGTTTTTGATCCCGCGAAGATTGAGAACATCGCGCAGAACTTCACTGCAAAGACGCTTCGCGAGGGGAAAATCGCAAACAAGCTTGCCCTCCAGCAGCGCGTCGGCCTGCCGGAGGACCGTGACGTAGCTGTTCTGGCCATGGTCACGCGTCTCGTCGGGCACAAGGGCATTGATCTGCTGTGCTACATCGCCGAGCGCCTGATCCAGCGCCGCATCCAGCTTGTTATCATCGGCACGGGCGAGGAGAAGTACGAATGGTACTTAAACACCCTGCGCGACCGGTTCGGCGATAAAGTCTCTGTCAATCTGCTCTTTGACGGCGGGCTTGCGAACCTTGTCTACGCTGCGTCCGACCTGTATCTCATGCCGTCGAAATCCGAGCCATGCGGCCTGTCGCAGCTCATTGCCATGCGCATGGGCTCCGTCCCGGTCGTCAACGCAACAGGCGGACTCAAGGATACGGTCTGGCCGTATAACGAAGCGGATGAGACGGGGCGCGGCTTTACCTTCCAGAGCTACAATGCGGACGATTTCCTCGCCGCCATTGACCGCGCGCTTGCGCTGTACTATAATGAGCCCGAAAAATGGCTGCGCCTCGCCGAAAATGATATGGCGGTCGATTCCAGCTGGGACGTTCCGGCGCAGAAATACATGGCGTTGTTCCAGAACGTCTGCGGACAGTAAGCGCCCTTGAAAAAGATATTAGAGAAAAAGGACATATAGAAGCATGACAAAAGAGAACCTTCTTCAGCACTTACAGGAATGCTGCGACCGGCTGTTCGGCTGCTCGCTCGAAATGGCGACGGAAAAACAGGTATATCGCGCTGTATGCGTCGCCGTGCGTGAGCTTCTGGAGGACGACCGCCGTGCGTTTGTTGAGCAGACGCGTGCAGAGCAGCGCAAGCAGGTCTATTATATGTCGATGGAATTTCTGGTCGGCACGAGCCTGCGCAACAACCTGTACAACATGGGCCTGCTGGAACCGGCAGGGGAGATCCTGCATGATCTCGGCTTCAGCCTGGAAAGCCTCTGCGCGCTTGAGCCGGATGCCGGACTTGGCAACGGCGGCCTGGGCCGTCTGGCCTCGTGCTATATGGACGCAGCGACCGGTCTGAATTATCCCGTGACCGGCTTCTCCATCCGATATGAGTTCGGCATCTTCCGCCAGAAGATCGTCGACGGCTGGCAGATGGAATTCCCGGATAACTGGCTCGAAATGGGCGATGTGTGGCTGCATACCCGCAAGGACGACGCTGTAGAGGTTCGCTTCGGCGGACAGGTGCACGAGTGGATGGACGGCGACAAGTTCAAGACCGCCCAGACAGGCTATCAGTCCGTCATTGCTGTCCCGCACGATTTGTACATTTCCGGCTATGGCTCCAAGGCCGTCAACAAGCTGACGCTCTGGAGCGCCAGTATGCCGCAGAGCTTTGACATGAACGCGTTCTCGCGCGGCGATTATGTCCGCGCGCTCGAGCAGAATACCATGGCCGAGGCCATTTCGAAGGTTCTCTATCCGGCAGACGACCACATCAACGGCAAGCGTCTGCGCCTGCGCCAGCAGTATCTGCTGGTGTCCAGCTCTTTGCAGTCGATTCTGAACGAGCATCTGAAAAATTACCATACGCTTGATAACCTGGCTGACAAGGTCGCCGTGCACATCAACGATACACACCCGGCACTCTGCGTGCCAGAGCTGATGCGCCTGCTGGTCGACGAGCACGACTACGGCTGGGAACGCGCGTGGGAGATCACCTGCGCGACGCTTTCCTACACCAACCATACCGTCATGGCCGAGGCACTTGAGCGTTGGCCGGTCGATCTGTTCCGGGAGCAGCTGCCGCGCATTTACGCCATCTGCCAGGAGATTAACCGCCGCCTCATGGAAAAGCTGCACTGCGTCTATCCGAACGATCCCGGCAAGTGGGAGTATATGGCCGCTGTCACGAACAGTGAGGTCCGCATGGCGAACCTGTGCCTAGCCTGCTGCCACAAGATCAACGGCGTTTCGCAGCTGCACACGGATATTCTTGAAAAAACCATCTTCAGGGATTATTATAATCTCGATCACAGCCGTTTCCTGAACATTACCAACGGCATTGCGTACCGCCGCTGGCTGTGCCAGTCGAACCCGGCCCTGACCGGCTATCTGCAGTCGCTCATCGGCGACGGCTTCTTGAACGACGCGAACGCGCTCGAAGCGCTGCTCCAGTACCGTGACGATCCTGATGTTCTGGAAAATCTGCAGGCCATCAAGCGCAAAAACAAGGTACGCCTTGCCGCTTATATCGCGAAGCACAACGGTGTCAACGTCGACCCGGATTCGATCTTCGACGTGCAGGTCAAGCGCCTGCATGAATACAAGCGGCAGCTGCTGAATGTCCTGCATATCCTGACGCTTTACAACGATATCAAGGATCACCCGGAAAAGCCGGTCTATCCGCAGACATTCATCTTCGCGGCCAAGGCCTCCGCAGGCTATTATCTGGCCAAGCAGATCATTTCGCTCATCGTCGCCGTTTCCAATCTTGTAAACTCTGACCCGCAGGTGCAGAACAAGCTCAAGGTGGTCTTCATTGAAGACTATAAAGTCTCGCTGGCCGAGATCATTATCCCGGCTGCCGACCTGTCCGAGCAGATCTCCGTTGCGGGTAAGGAGGCCTCCGGTACCAGCAACATGAAGCTGATGATCAATGGCGCGGTCACGCTCGGCACGCTCGACGGCGCAAACGTCGAGATTCGTGAGCGCGTGGGCGACGAGAATATGTTCCTGTTCGGCATGACGGCCGACGAGGTGCAGGCGCTGTGGCAGCGCGGCTATGACCCGCGCCAGTTCCTGACGCCGGAGCTTGACAGAGTTCTGCAAATGCTGACCTCCGGCGTGCTGGGGCAGCGCTTTGACGATGTCGCCGCTTCGCTCCTGACGCCGCGCTTCGGCGCTGCCGACAGCTACATGACCGTCGCGGACTTTGCAAGCTACAAGGCTGCCAAGGCGCACGCGGTCGAGGTCTATCAGGACCGCACCCGCTTTGCAAAGATGTCCCTCACAAACATCGCAAGAGCCGGCATTTTCTCCTCCGACCGCTCGGTCGAGCAGTACGCCAGGGAAATCTGGGATCTGTAAGCACCACAGCAAATATTCCGGAGGGGCCGACAAGCATCGTCGGCCCCTTCCCTGATGAAATGGACGGTACGCCACATGAGAATTCTATTCGACAGCAAGCTTTCGCAGTTCAAAACGCCCTTCGGAACGCTCAAACGGCAGGAGGTCTGCACGCTGCACATCATGATCCCGTGCTCCTGCCGCACAACGGCGGTCTGCCTCGTTTTGCAGGCGGAAAACGGTGCGGAGCTGCGCCGTGTCCCGTTTGCAAAGCAGTCAGACGATACGCTCTACGATACCTGGGGCGGAGAGCTGACGATTTCCGATGCCGGACTGTATTTCTATTACTTCCATATCACCACGCAGGATGGCGCGTTCCGCCTGTTCAAGCAGGGCGAAAGCGACACGAACATGGAAGACGGCGGCCTCTGGCAGCTCAGCGTTCTGGAGGAAAAATTCCCCGTCCCGGACGACTGCGCGGGCGCAATCATGTATCAGATCTTCCCAGACCGCTTTTTTCAGGCCGGAGTTTGTGACCTGACCGGGAAGATCACGCCCTATTGGGTGCATGAGAACAAGGACGACGTGCCGGTCTATCTGCCGAACGCCAACGGCGAGGTGCTCAACAACGACTTTTACGGCGGAAATCTGAACGGCATCCGCGAAAAGCTTCCGTATCTGCACGCGCTCGGTGTGGAGATTTTATATCTCAATCCGATTTTCTATGCATGGTCGACGCACCGGTATGATACCTGTGATTACAAGCGCATCGACCCCATGCTCGGCTCGGAGGCGGATTTCCGCGCGCTCTGCGGCGCGGCGCACGCGCTGGGCATGAAGATCATTCTCGACGGCGTATTCAGCCATGTCGGCAGCCGCAGCGCGTATTTTCAGCAGGCGATCCATGACCCGGCCTCGCCGTACCGCGGCTGGTTCCGGTTCAAGCAGTATCCAAACGTCTACGACAGCTGGTGGGGGATCACGACGCTGCCGTGCATTGACAAGCTGAACCCGGATTATATGGACTATATCATTGACAGTGACGACAGTGTTGTCGTCCGCTGGCTGAAGCTTGGCGCGGATGGCTGGCGGCTGGACGTCGTCGACGAGCTGCCGGACGCGTTTCTCGCACGCCTGCGTGAGCGTATCCGGCAGGTCAAGCCGGACGCGATTCTGATCGGCGAGGTCTGGGAGGATGCGTCCAACAAGATCGCATATGACTGCCGCCGCCGGTATTTTACCGACCGGCAGCTCGATTCCGTCATGAACTACCCGTGGCAGAAGGCGATCCTGCGCTATGTGCGCGGGGAGGATGACGGGACAGGACTTGGCGCGTCTATTCGCACGATTGCGGAGAATTACCCGCCCGATGTGCTGCAGGCTGTGATGAATATTCTGTCCACGCACGACACCCCGCGCGCCATCAACGCGATTCTCGATCCGCGTGACGGCGACCGGACAGAGCTGGCCCGGCGGCACTTTACGGCGGAGCAGCTTGCAGAGGGGAAAAAACGTCTCAAAATGGCGGCATTTTTACAGTTTATGCTCCCCGGTATGCCGTGTATTTATTACGGCGACGAGGCGGGCATGACCGGCTACCGCGACCCGTTCAACCGCGCGTATTATCCGTGGGGCAGGGAAGACGGCAATTTAATCTCGTTCTACCGCTCACTGGCGCGCGTCAAAAAAGCTTCGCCCGCCCTGCGGCGCGGCACGGTTCTGGTATTGGAAGCGGGCGGCGGACGTCTGATGCTGCTGCGGCAGTATGAGGGCAAAAACGTGGCAGTCTGCTGCAACCGCTCGGAAAACCCGTGGACGCTTCCGCACAGCGGCACGATCCTACTCGGCGGCGGCATCGCCGAATATACCGGCGAAACGCTCACCCTCGGTTGCGGCGGCTTCTGCGCCATGGAGCGCGAATAATATACGGAGGCAATTCAAATACAAATCAGAGCTGCAGCGTGCTCAACTCGCTGCAGCTCTGACAAGACATGAGGAAGGAGCCCGGAGCAGGCATGATTTCGGTCATGCCTGCTTTTCGTTCCAATAGCCGTCCTTTTCAGCTTGCCGCGCCAAGCGTATCCGCAAGCGCGGTATCGGCGGAGAAGGTACTGAGATTGTAGAGGAAAAGAACATCGGTCACGCCGCGCTGCGTCATAAGCTGCTCTACATCGTCGTAGTAATAGCGCGGATCGATCATGACGATCTGCTGATAGTAGGGGATGAGGAACGGTACGAAGCTGTTCGCATAGGAATCCTTGAAAATCAGCAGGATTTTCCCATTATTTGCGGTCGTTTTGATGGTGACGAGCGGATGGTTGCCGCCGAAAAAGACGGTGTATTTGTCCTTCGTATCCAGCGCAGAATCGACAAAGACAGAGCCGGCCTTTTCCTGCGTGCTGTCGTAGAGCACATAGTAGCTCACATCGGTGCCGAGCGGCTCATAGGCCGTGATCGTATCCTCGGCGGTGTGCTTGCCGCTCTTAGAGGCAAGCGTGCCCTCAAAGGAGTTGGTCAGGACATGGACGCGATAGTTCGTGATCGGCGTCTCGATCCCAAGCAGCTCCGCCGAGGCGTCAAAGGCGCAGTATGCGCCGAGGCTTGTCCAATGGTGGTCAGTGCGGTAAAAAACGCCGTCCCTGACGTGGGCTTTCAAAGCCAGCGTCACATCTGCATACTGCATACAGGGCGAAAGCGCTTGATTGACGGTGAACAGATCCTCCTGCTGATTGTGCGCAGGCGCGTTTGCAGGAAGATAATCGCGCATAACGAGGGAGGCATTTGGGACGATCATCGCCGTCATGCGGAGATCATCGTGCTTCGCGGCGAACTCCTTCATCGCGGTCAGCGTCCGGTCAAGCACAGCCGGATCGGGGGCCTCCGGGATCTCAATCAGATAATTGTCCTGACAAAGGTAAACGCCGTTGGACTCCTTCTGCCCAAGCAGCTGGTCGATCCGCAGCTTGGCGGAAATCCAGTGGTCGCGCGCAAAGAACTGATCTGCAAAGGCAGACTGCAGCTTCGACATAAAGCTTCCGTCCAGAACTGAAGCCGCCGTCAGCGCTGGATAGGCTTGAAGCTTTCGGTTCTCATTTTCCGAGAAATCGCGCTTCGTGTGAAGCAGATTGACAAGGCCGAAGACAAGCAGAACCACGGCAAGCAGCGCGGCCAGAAGGACTCCATGCAGCTGGCTGTTGCGCTGAAGGATCAGCTGCTGCTTTTCAGAGTCCTGCCTGCGCTTTTTTTGCGGATTCATGGGATCACCTCGCTTAGAACTGAGCATAGAGGAAGGATTGATAGGTGGCGTTCGTCATATACGGGACGCAAAGCAGGAAAATACCGATCAGAAGCAGCGCAGAAAGCACAAGGCCAGGACTGCGCCGCGAGAACACGAGATGCCGGTAAAGCGTCCGAATCCATGGGCCGCAGCCAAGAATGCCGAGTACAAGAAGCTTCCAGTTTGCTGCAAAATAGTATTTTGCGGTGGAATCCCAAAACGCGCGGCTCCCGGCACCGAACATCCGCCCAAGATAGAAAATCGCCGAGGAAAAATCAGGAGAGAAGAACAGCACCCAGCCGACAATGACGGCCAGCAGCGTCAGAATATGGCGAATCGGGGAGGGCGTCTTTGCAAGGATGCCTTTGAGCGGATACTTTTCCAGCAGCAGCAAAATCCCGTGATACAGGCCCCATGCCACGAATGTCCACGACGCGCCGTGCCACAGGCCGGTCAGGATCCAGACGATCAGCAGGTTGCTGATGCACTTTGGCGTGCTTACACGGCTGCCGCCAAGCGGGATATACACATAGTCACGGAACCAGCGGCCAAGGGAAATGTGCCATCTGCGCCAGAACTCCGTCAGGGAAGCAGAGAGGTAGGGATGGTCGAAGTTGGCGTCAAAGTCGAAGCCGAACAGCTTCGCCATGCCGATGGCCATGTCGGAATAGCCGCTGAAGTCGAAGTAGAGCTGAAGCGAATAGCAGATCGCGCCGAGCCACGCCGACCCGCCGGAAAGCGAACCGGATGAGAGTGCGGAAATACTCTGGAACGCGGCACCGAGATTATCGGCCAGCAGCACCTTTTTCGCAAGGCCGAGAACGAGCATCGGGACAGCTTCGGAAACCTTGTACAGCGTCACCGGATGCGATTTCAGCTGCGGCTCGAACTGTGCGTACTCGACGATCGGGCCGGAGATCATTTTCGGGAAAAAGCTGACATAAAGGCAGAAATCCAGCGGATTTTTCTGCGCGGGCGCGCGACGGTGGTAAACGTCCGAAAGATACGACAGGTTCTGGAAGGTGAAGAAGGAAATGCCGAGCGGAAGCGCCGCAGACGGCGCGTTCAGCGTGAACGGCAAAATGGCGTTGAGCGTTTCGATGGCAAATGCGGCGTATTTGTAAAAGCCGAGAAGCAGCAGATTGAACAGCACGCCGATCACAAGAAGGAATTTTGTGCCGCGCTGCCCCAATTCTGCGCAATTGCCGATGTCCAGGCCGACGCAATAGTTGAAAACCGTTACCAGCAGCAGAAGCAGCAGATAGACCGGAGAACCCCATGCATAAAAAACGAAGCTGATCAGAACAAGAAGTGCGTTCTTGCAGACACGTGGGCAGACCAGGTACAGGATCAGGCTGACCGGGAGAAACGCGAAGACAAAAAAGAGCGTGCTCAGATTCACGACGGTTCCTCCTTAAAGCGCTTTCAGAAACGCCCGCGCGGCAGCGGCTGCGTTCTCATGCACAACGAACAGGATATAATTGCCCTGTATCTCCACAACGGAGTTGGAGAGCAGATCATACTGTTCAACGCCATAGCCCTCGAAGCTCTTCATCTGCGTCTGCCTGCGGGCCTGAATGGCGTCAGAAACGGACGTCTGCTGCGAGAGATCGGAGAGCTTGACGAGCAGCAGCTCCCGTGCCCCCATATTTGTGGCCGGATAATAGAGCAGGCAGCCGTCCATTTCAGACGGTGCAAAGCCATAGAGCCGCCGCACCATCTGCGCGTCCGCCTCCTGCATATCCGTCAGATCGATCGATTGCAGAACGGCACTGCTGACAGCGTCAAAGGACGCGCTGCTCTGCCGGTTCTGCATCGTCTGCGTGTAGAGAAAGCCCGCGGTCGCCAGAGCGGCGGCAAAGGCGAAAATGCGCAGGAGGATGCTCACGATTCCCACGCGGCGGGCCGCAGGCTGCGCAGCAGCAGTGTCCGGAGCAGGCACGTCTTCTGTGACAGCGGACTTTTCCGGCGCGGGGGGCTTGTTGGCTTCCGGCGTTTTCACCGGCTCGCGGATGGGCTGCGGGTCGGGAATGGGGGCAGCGGCGGTTTTGCGGCTGGCCGGAGCGTTGTCCAAAAACTCTGAAAAGTCGACCCCATCGATCACAAGCGGGGCGGATGGGGCAGGGGAAGCGGGCTGCTTCTGCGCCGGAACGGCCTGCTTGGCCGCTTTTTTTGTGGGTGCAGAGCCGAATTCGGCCAGAATATCGTCAATCGCCTGCTCCTTCAGCTCCGGCGAAAGGCTGCTTCCGCCGCGCAGGAGCAGGTCATTTAGCTGCGGATTCGTTTGATTCAAGGGCAAAGACATCATCATATACCTCAGCAATCAGTTCGGTACCCCAAAGCGGGTAAAAGCCGCCCAGCAGGTGCACGCCGTCGTCCTGATAAAGATCCGTGTGTTCTTCGCAGAGCTGCGTAATGTCCACGTACGGTGTGCCATTTTCCTCGCAAAAGGCGCGCACGGCGTCGTTGTAGTCCGGGATCTCCCGCCATGCGGGGCCGCGCTTGAACGCAGGTTCAAGGGCGGGGATGATGGAGCAGACATAGACCGTGGCGTTCGGAAGGTGCTCCTTGAGCAGGGCAAGTGTGTTGTTGATTTCGTTTACATAATCCTCTGGCGTTGGCCAGTACCCGATGCCGACGTCATTGATGCCATAGGTCAGGAAAATGATCGACGGATTCAGCGCGACAAGCTCCTCCAAGTGGTCAATGACTTTTTTGATGGTCGCGCCGGAGTCGGCGAACACGCGCTCAGGGGCCAGATAGCCATAATAGGTGAAGCCTGACGTTCTGGAGTCGCCGAGCATGGCGTAATCCTCAAACAGCGACCAGACGGAAATTTCTCCGCTGTAGAGCTTTGCGCGCCATTCGTCCCGCATCGCATCCAGCTCCGCCTGACGGATGGCCTTGAGCTCCGCTTCCACGTCGTCGGGGCTGTGTGCCTCCTGCTCCTGAAGCCATTGCACGCCGGATGCGACCTCCGCATCCGTTGCGGAGGCAGCGGCGCGCTTCGCCGGGAACACAAAAATCCATAAAATCAGCAGCAAAAAAAGAACCAGAGGCAAAAGCGTCAGCATCCTCCAGCTCCAAGCCCTCGCATTCATCAGCGTAACCCCCAGAGGTGAAAGTCAACCGGATATCAAGCCTGACTATTATAGTATAGCGCCACCGGTTTGTCTACAAAAATTGACAAAATACGCGCTGATTTTTTCGGGGGAGGGTGAGCTTTTGGCGAGGAGATAAAACCCCCGCAGCCGAAGCTGCGGGGGAGCGCTCATACTGTATGCTGTTCGGATTTCGTGTCAGCCCTGATAGGTTCTGTATCATTCTTTTTGTTCCCGTATGTTTTCCACCTGATGCACAGTTCGCATGATGTCGATGAGCTGTTTTTTGATGTCCTACTCGGAGCACTTTTTGCCGCTTGTGAACCAGCTGCGCAGACTTTCGGAAATACCGCCCGCAAAGAATGTCGCCATGACCTCCGGGGAAGCTGGCATACGGTGGCCGCGGGCCTGAACCTGCTTGAGCTTCTGGCAGATGTCCGGCATCACCTGCTGGGACATGATGTTGAGCAGCAGTACAAGGCTGTCCGACCGGATCGCGGAGCGGATCAGCTTCTGGTTCACTTTTGCAAATTCAAATACATAATCCAGCATCTTATTGTAGAAAGCCACCGGGTCATCCGTAGGGCTGTCCTGCCGGATGCGTTCGTTGTAGTCATTGATGACCTCTTTTACAATGAATGCCAGCAGCTCGTATTTATCGGCGAAATGCTTATAGAAGGTAGACTTCCGGATCATCGCCCGGTCGCACAGCTCTTTGACCTTGATGTCCTCAAAGGGCATCTCCTCCATCATTTCAATCAATGCCTTTGTCACGGACATATACGGAAAGAATTCCACCCCGTTCTTTGAACGGAATCCGGAGCTATTTTGAAATCCCGAAATTCTACTATGCAGAGAAGAAACAGGTGATTCGCACAGAAGCAATACACGCCCTCATGCGGCAGCTCGTCGGAATGGGCGTTTTTCAGGACGAAGAAGACGTTCGGAAAGAGGCGTTGACGGACTACGATGTGATGCTTCCACCTACAGAATAAGCGAATGGGACTGCTAGGCGAAGATACATATTTGTTATACTCGCATGAATTTAGAGTTTTATTATCTGATCTATCGCATAAAGCGGCAGATTCACAAGCCGTTCTTCTTTTTTGTAGTCTGCCATAGAGGTGCGGACAGAAACTTCAGGTGAAAATTTTTCCTGATATGTTTTCAGGCTTTTTGCTCGGAGGTTTACTTCTGCCTTTACTTCAACAGGCACAATTCGCTTGCCTGTATCAACGACAAAGTCGATCTCGCAGGAGCCTCTGTCATTGGTGTAGTAATATATATCCAAATCTTCGATCGTTTTTAGCTGCTGACAAACATACTGCTCGGTAAGAGCGCCTTTAAACTCAACAAAAAGGTCATTGCCGTCAAGTAGAGTACGCTGGCGAAGTCCAGCCATGCAGCCCAGAAGCCCGACGTCCACCACAAATAGCTTAAATGCTTTCAAATCCTCATAAGCCCGCAGGGGGATGCCCACTCTATTGACACGGCTTACCTTATGAACAAGGCCACAGTCACTGAGCCATAGAAGGGCGGTTTCGTAGTCTTTTGCGCGCGCGCCTTCACGCACGAGACCGTATATGAATTTTTTGTTTTCTTTCGCCAACTGAGAAGGAACACTATTCCATAACATACGCAGTCTTGGAACGATCTCATTGGGAGCGTGTTTGGAGAAATCCTGTTCATAGGCTGCAAGGATCCGCTTCTGAATATCACGAACTTCATTAAAGTCTTTGTTTTCGGCAAAGCTTTGTACGGCTTCAGGCATTCCGCCGACAAAATAATAGTGCTTCAAAGCATCAATATATGTTTGCTTGAAACTCGTGATCATTTGGAAGTCTTGGCTATCCAGAAGTGCGGCAAATTGCTCTTTGCCGGTTGCCATCAGAAACTCTTTGAAAGAAAGGGGATACAGCTTTAAGAAATCCACCTTACCAACGGGGAAGGACGTGCCTTGATGCAACGCAATACCGAGCAAAGAACCGGCGCATACAATGTGATACTGCGGCGCATTTTCATAGAAATATTTGAGAGATGCCAAGGCTCGTGGAACTTCCTGCACTTCATCAAAAACCAACAGAGAATTGTTGGGGTCAATTTTATGGCCTACATACAGCTCCAAGCCCATAATTAAACGATCCGTATCCAGATCAGAAGCAAACAGCTCGGCCATTCTGGAATTGGAGTCAAAATTGATATATACGGTATCTGCATACGCCTGTCTGCCAAACTCCTTCATCAGCCAAGTCTTACCGACCTGCCGAGCGCCTTCAATAATCAAAGGTTTCCGGCGTTTGCTTTGCTTCCATTTTAATAGCTTTTCTATTGCAATTCGGTACATATATGCACCTCCATCCTTATAATTCAAGGATAGTATAGCATAGAACCACAAAAAATACAACGAAATTTAGACTGATAGTCACACTTTTTGCGACGAATTAAGGTTGAACGCTTCTAAAGGCGTTTTCTATGCGTGCTTATGTAGTTGGCGCTGAAAAAAGAAGGCCTGTTCTGAATATATTACAGCGGCGCAGATTCTGCGCCGCTGTAAACAAAGAACAGGAAGAAATCACAAGAGACATGCTGCCTGCCAGCTCTCGCCCATACCGGCCAGATGCAATCCCTCTTTGCCGGTGTTATTCATCAGGTCGCGCAGATCGAGCAGCAGCGCCTTGCGCAGATACTCGATTCCTTTTTCGCGCAGCCCGTTTTGCAGCGCAAAGAGTGCATGACTGGCAAAACTCAGCGTAGAGTCGTGCAGACAGAGCGGTTCAAAATCATTCCATGCCTGCATTTTTTCTTCCTTTGTGAAAAGCTCTGGCAGGCGTGTCATGAGAAGCAGCACGTCGGCCTGCTTCACAACTTTATATCGCTGTAAGCGGTCGAAGCAAACATGATGATAGCTTGCGCCAAGATCTGGCTTTAGTGCTGCAATATCCACCGGTTCCAGCAGATGGAACGTCTCGTCCTGCGCAAGATGCCCGCTGTCTGGGTCGTGCGGCCAAGGAATTGCATCATGAAGCGCCTGCCACGATGCAGTTTCTTCTTCCGACATGCCGAGATTCTGATACGCGGACTTGCCTTGAAGCGCCTTCGCCGCATCTATGGCAAGCTCCAGATTATGCTGCACCATGACGTTTGTGAAAAGGTTGTTGCGCGTGATACCGCAGTATTCATCAGGTCCCTTGCAGAACATCAGATCCGCCTGTGTGTGCGCACGGTTCCATGTGTATCGGCTGGCCCAGAAGCGGGCGGTTTCAATGAATACGGGTGCGGCCTTATGCAGATAAAATTCTACATCCCCGGTTTCCCGGCAGTATTCGCCCAAAGCATAGGCTACGTCCGCCGTGATATGAACCTCGCTGCACCCAATGTCCCATGTTTCGCACTGTTCGCTGCCATCGAGCGCCGCCATCCAAGGATACCGCGCTCCGGCAGCGTTCATCTTTTTTGCATGATCTCTGGCCGCGTCCAACGCATTTGCGCGATACAGGCACAGATTTTTTGCGGCTGTTTTATCATTCTTCAGGAAGAACGGGAGCATAAACAGGTCTGTATCCCAGAAGTAACAGCCCTTATACCGTGCATGGGTCAAACCTCTTGCACCGATGGAAACGGTCGGATCATGTGCGGCGCAGCTTGCCATAAGCTGAAACATCGAATAGCGCAGACCGATTTGCAGTTCTTCATCGGGAAGCGTTCTGTCGCAATTCTGCCATGTATGCGACCACGCGGCAGTATGCGCGCCCCAAAGTGCGCGGAAACTCCAATCACTTGGCGCAGCCGCAATGCGTTCATCCGTGTCACGGCTTGTACGGATGCAGACCAGCTTCTCAAGCACCAGCGTCTGTCCGGCAGCTGCATGAGCGGCCAGCGGACAGGTGACTTCTGCACCGCTGTTCTGCATGATCCCCTGCGTAAATTCCGGTGCATGGAATTGGACTTCCTGCTCAATGCGTAAGCCTGTTCCGACAGTTTCAAATGTACAGGAAAAAAGACTGCCATCATCCGTCACAAATTGCAGTGGGGCGAGCTGCACCAGCTCCGTATTTTCCTTTACTTGGTCATCCGGGATCGGGCTGTTGCAGCTTGAAAGATTGATGCCGCTGCGCAGTTCAAGCTCCACATCACTTTGAACATGAATTTCAAACCGCTGCATCAAAAGCGCAGGCAGTTCTTTCGGGAAAAAGCGTGTGTATCGCACGTCCGCGCGCGTATCTCCGGCTGCCAGTGTAAAATCTGCATGGAAGCTGGCTGATTTCAAATCAAGCGTCCGATGGATGGGGGAAGCAAGCACGGCAGGTACACCATTCAAAAGCAGCGTTTCGCAGACGGGGGACGGAAGATTCACAAAGTCCGTAATCCCATCCTTGATTTCCCCGAAAATTCCCGCAAGAAACAGTCCCTGCTGCGTCGGACGCGAATCCGGTTCAAAAGGCAAATACCCTCGAACACCCATACGCCCGTTTCCAAGAAAAAAGACGCTCTCTAAAAACTCGTCATTCCAGCCATCTGCCTCAGAGCAAATCTCCCATGGCAGCAGCTTCAAATCGTTCCGCATGATGACCCCTCCTTACAAGCCGTCAGCAGCGCATGACACAGGAAGCCTGCGCAGGTGGCAAATGCGCTGCCGGTCGTACACTCGCCGGTGTCCGCGTCAACGCTCTCACAGGCGATTCCGTTGTCCATCGGCATGATTGTCAGTTCGCGCAGCGCCTGCTCCGCATGACCACAAAGAAGGCTGTTGCACAAGCTCAATACCCAAGGCCAGGGCGCGTGCGGGCAGCCGATCTCTGCAATAGGCTTTCCGGCAAAGCTGAATTTATAATCTGCCGAGCGGATCATACGGACTGTGTTCTGCCAGATCACATCCGTTCTTTCACAGAATCCGTAATACGGTAAGAGCTGCAAACTTCCGGGCGGCTCGTCATAGACATCGTGATGCCCAGCCAGATCGACCGACCATGCAAAATACGGCTGTCCGTCTGCATCCTTTTTGACGCAATGCGTGAAAATCGCCGCGCGCACAGCGTCTGCTTCCGCAAGCAGCGATCCGCGTTGTGCCGGCCGCCAGTCTGCCAGCAACTGCAACGCACGCCAGACAAGCACATTGTCATACGTCAGGTACGGATGCACGATCTCATCATCCGTTGGCTGCAGGAACGTTTCATAAAGCGCAGTATCCGGGTGACGCGCTTCCCGTAGGCGCGCCAAAATCAGCGAAAGACCATCCTGTACAAAGCGTTCCTGCAAAAATGCTTCATCGTGCGTTTCGGAAAGGTACGCTTGGAGCGCCAGAACCGGCGCGACCAGCTCATCCAGCTCGAACCCTGGTTCCAGCATGGTCCCGTCGATAAACCGGGAATGTACGCCGATGTTTTGCCGCTGGCGGGTGAAAACATAGGTCAGCACTTCTTTTGCAAGCGCAGCGTCCGCACGCAGGATCGTTGGGAACGCCCACAGGAGCGAATCCCTGTCCCAATAAGCGGCGCTGACATAGTAGCGTGTGGATCGGCTTGTCGCGCAGACCAGTTCCTCGGTATCGAATGTCCGGCCGGTCGCATAAAACAGGCAGAAGAACTGATTGACGTTGTAAACCTCCGTCAGCTCCGGTGTCGGAAGCTGCACGGTGCGCTTGTCCAGCCAGTCTGCTGTTTTCCGATACAACCAATCCCACCCACGGCGAAGCTGCTCTTTCGCGCTGGTCGCAGCGGCGACTTCTTCAAAGCCAAGACCCCAGAAAATCGTAAAAGCTTCTTCCTGCCCGGCTTTGGCGTCAAGCGCACAGGAAATCTGATAGGAAATGCCATCCTCTGTCTGCGCCCATTCACTTTTGCCTGCATGGTCCGACATAGGCGCAAGCGCAAATGCCGGGAAACCGACGCGGTAATCCATGATAAAGCTGCTGTTCCACGCGCTCTCATAAATGTACGCCTGACCGGTCAGTTCTTTATCCTCGTTGACGCAATGAACACTTTTACTCCATAGACCGCGCGCACCAAGTTTTAAGCGGCAATCTGTTCGCGCTGTGACAGACAAGCGCATCGCAAACCCGCGCTCTCCAACCGGCGTCAATACGGTGAATTTGACCGTGGCCTGTTCGGTTTCCTTATGACCGGACGGAATCCAGAAGTGTTCCCGCGACCATTGCAGACCTGTAAGCGCCAGTTCTTCCTGATCGATCTGGATAAACGGCTGCATCAGCGGCACATTTTCCGTTCCGCAGAGCTCGATCATGCCGCGCTGCTGCATGGAGAGAAAAGTCAAATCCTCGATTGCCGCAGTCTGCTCATTCAGCTTTGGCAGCGAAATCATTTCGTTTCCGGTTGGTAAATAACGTTCCATACGCATCCCTCAGTTCAAAATTGGTTAATCGCTTAAATATGCCTTCCTGTTAAATATAACAAAATTCATGGTCTTGTCAAGGAGAATTTAGAGAAAATCAAAAATGGTATTGACAGACGTGACAAGATTCGCTATAGTTTGAATAGAAAAATGATTTAAGCGGTTAACTGAACTGAGGTGAAGATATGGCACGCGCGACGCTCAAGGATGTAGCACAGGAGGCTGGCGTTTCATCGGCTACAGTATCGTATATCTTGAATGGGAAACGTTCGATTTCTGAAGAAACAAAAGCCCGTGTCATGGAGGCAATCAAAAAACTGGATTATGTACCTGATCTGAATGCACGCGGCCTGACGATGCGGGATTCCAAACTCATTGGCGTCGTTGTTCCGCAGACGGAGCCCGGTGAGCGTCTGATGTTCCAGAACAGTTTTTATAGTGAAATTCTCGGCAGCATTGAATACTATGCCCGTCTGAGCGGCTATCATATTCTGATTTCTGCAACGGACGCAAATGAAAGCTATCTGACGCTGGCCAAGAAGCGCAATCTGGATGGAATCATTGTAATCGGTATGTATCCGGACGAGTTTTACCAGCAGATGAAAAAAACGCAGATTCCGATTGTCCTGATCGACAGCTACTGCGGCGACCACTATTATCACTCCATCCGAATCGATGATGCTTACGGCAGCTATCTTGCCGCAAAATACGTCCTGTCACGCGGGCATCGGGAAATTGCGTTCTTCTGCGGCCAGATCAAGGAAAACGGCGTTATGAAAAAACGCCTGCTCGGATTCCAGCAGGCATTAGAGGAATATGGCGTTCCGTATCAGGAACAAAACATTTTTGAGGGGCAGATCGATTACCGCAGTGGTATCGCTCTTGCAAAAGAACTCGTTGCCAAAAAGCTCCCGGCAACGGCGATCGTCTGCGCGGCGGATATTCTGGCGATCGGCGCCATCCGTGGGCTATATGAAGAAGGCTTGCGTGTGCCGGAGGATTACTCTGTGATTGGCTTTGATGATCTGGAAGTTTCACAATATCTGACGCCGGGACTTACAACTGTCCGGCAGCAGATCTCACTGAAAGGTCAAAAAGCCGTTGAGCTGCTGCTCAAGCACATTGAAGATCCGACGCTTACAAAGCAGGAGGAAATTTTGCCGCTCCAGCTTGTAGAGCGCGAATCCGTCCGCAGCATTTAATTGTCTTTCACGCCGCAAGGTGTAAAAAGCGGCCTGCATCTACTTTGACGAGACGATACAGACCGCAGGAAAGAAACTCTGCGAAAGTCCTTCCCGTACTCTATATTCTAAGCGAGAAGGGCGAAAAAATCAACATTACAGGAGGAACAACAATGAAAAAGACCCGGATTTTTTCGCTGATTGCACTGGTCCTTGCCATGCTGATGGTGTTTGCAGCTTGCGCACCCGCAGCCACTGACAACAAATCGAACGACAGCGAACAGACCACCCCCGCCGATACTCAGCAGACTGAGGAACCGGCAAAGACGGATGATGCCGCAGCCCAAACCCCGGCAGAGCCCATGACGATCACCTATTGCAACTTCAATTCGTCTGGCGGCAATGAGGAAACGCTTCAGAAAATGGTCGAAGCCTTTGAAGCCACCCATGAGAACATCAAGATCGAAGTTGAAACAATCGGCTACGATGATTATTTCACGCAGATGCAGACCCGTGTTGCGGGCGGCACCGCGCCTGACTGCTACGAGCTGAACATCGAGAACTTCGCAGCCTATGCAAACAAAGGCCTGCTTGCAGAGATCACCGGTCAGGATCTTTCCGGTCTGAACGAAACCGCACTCGGCGCATTCAATGTGAATGGCAAGCAGTACGGCCTGCCTGAGAGCTTCTCCAATGTCGTCCTGATTTACAACAAGGATCTGTTCGATCAGGCTGGCGTTACATATCCGACGGATGATTGGACGCAGGATGATGTTCAGAATGCTGCTGAAAAGATTCGCGCGCTGGGCGACGATATTTTCGGTATCTGGCAGCCGATCACCTACAACGAGTTCTTCAAGGTCGTTGCACAGTACGGCGGCAGCCTGCTGAACGAGGATAAGACGCAGTTCACGATCAACTCCGAAGAAAATATCAAGGCAGCGCAGACGCTTGTTGACCGCGTTCTGGTCAGCAACGTGCAGCCGAACTCCGTCCAGCAGGGCGGCATGGGCGACTGGGATATGTTCATGAGCGGTCGTCTCGGCATGATCCCCACCGGCATCTGGGCATTCCAGACCTTTACGGAAAACTGCGATTTCGCATGGGACATCGCTGTTGAGCCGGGCAGCACGCAGAAAGCTACCCACTTCTTCTCCAACTGCGTTGTTATGAACCCCGAAACCGAGCATCCGGAGGAAGTTGCCGAGTGGCTGGCATGGCTGACCTCCAGCACCGAATCCGCTGATATTCGTCTCGCGGCTGGCTGGGATCTGCCTGCACTCAAGGATCTGAACGCCCTGTCCAGCTATCTGGAGATCACGCCTCCTGACAACCGCAAGGCTGTTTTCGAGAGCCTTGATTATCTGGTCATGCCGCCTGTCATCGAGGACTATGCCCTCATGAGCGACATTATCGGTCAGTACCTCTCCGCAGCGGCTGACGGCACCATGACTGTCACCGATGCTCTGAACGCGGCGCAGGCTGACTGTGAAGCACAGATCACCCTTGGCTAACAACTTTCTTGGCGGGCGCATAAGCGCCCGCCAAGTCTGCCAAAAAAGCTGCGGCTTTTTTGGCAAAAGGCTGCGCCGCCTGCATCGCAAAGTTTTGTGCGCCAATGGCGCACAAAATTCACGTTTGACGGCGATCAGTATTTTTGCCGAGAGCGGGGGCTCCCGGCAAAAATGAATTTACATCGATTTGCGCCTGCGGGCGCAAACTCTACGAGGTTTTACGTGCTCGAAAGATAAAGGAGGCAGACAGATGAAAACAAGTAAAACTGGGCCTCGGCTGAAAAAGCCGGGTGGAGAGGGTCTGCTGCGAGCGTCGCCGTTTTTGCTTCCCAGTCTCATCGGTCTGGCAATCTTTTATCTGGCACCGATGGTCGTTTCTATCTTCATCAGCCTGACAGACTGGAATGGTCTTGACCGACTGTTTGCGGATGGTTTCATGCAGGAGCATTTTATCGGCCTTGATAATTACAAGGCGATTCTGACAAGTCAGGAATTTTGGAAAGTCTTAAAAAACACGCTGACCTATATCGTTTTGTATCTGCCGCTTATGATGGCCGTATCACTGGCTGTTGCATCGCTTCTGTCGCAGCAGCGGCGCGGCGTCGGTGTGTTCCGTGTGCTGTACTATATCCCGGTCCTGACCTCCTGGGTCGCGGCATCATTGATCTGGAAAAGCATTCTGGCCCCGCAGTACGGTGCTATGAACAATATCCTTGCGTTCTTTGGGATTGAGGGCCCCGGCTGGCTGCTGGACGAAAAATGGGCGATGCCCGCAATCGTGTTGGTGTCCGTATGGAAAGACATGGGCTTCTTTGGCCTGATTCTTCTGTCCGGTATGGTTGGCATCAACCGCACCTATTATGAAGCCGCAGAAATTGATGGTGCAGGCGCTTGGACGCGCTTCTGGAAAATCACGCTGCCGCTTCTCACACCGGCGATTTTCTACGTTCTGATCGTCAGCCTGATTAACTCGTTCCAGCTTTTCCCGCAGATTATGATTATGACGGACGGCGGCCCGAACAGGGCAACTCAGGTTATGGTAGAACGTATTTATAAGTACGGCTTCCGCTATTTCAAGATGGGTTACGCTTCAGCGTTCTCTTGGATTTTGTTCCTGATTATCATGGTTTGCACAGCAATTCAGATGCGCGGACAGAAACGGTGGGTGAATTATGACGCATAAGAAAAAAATCGGCACAGTAGCCTATTACGTTGTCGGCATTCTGATTGCAATTCTGGCGATCATTCCATTCCTCTGGATGGTCAGCACGTCACTCAAGGCGCGCGGCGCGCTTATGAGTATTCCGATCGAATGGATCCCAAAAGAACCGATGGTCGCCTCCTATGTGAAGGTGTTTTCAAAGTTTCCGTTCTTCAGCACCATCGGGAACAGCTTATTTATCTCCGTGACCTACACGTTCATTACGTTGATCTCGGCATCTATGGCGGCTTTTGCTTTTGCAAAGCTCAAGTTTCCAAAGGCTGATCTGCTGCTCAAGGTGTTTCTGGCAACAATGATGATCCCAACGCAGGTCACAATCATTCCGCTGTTTGTCGTCATGAATAAGATGTCATCGATCAACAGCTATGCCAGCGTCATTCTGCCGTCTATTTTCCGTCCGTTTGCCGTGTTCCTGCTCGTTCAGCAAATGCGGACGATTCCGAACGACTATCTGGATGCAGCCAGCATCGACGGCGCTTCAACCTTTACAGTTTACTTCAAGGTTGCACTGCCGCTCTGTGCGCCGACACTTGCAACTCTGTCGATCACAACATTCATGGAGTCTTGGAATGATTATCTCTGGCCGCTGCTTATGCTGACAGACAAGACGAAAATGACGCTTCCGATTGCCCTTTCGACGCTGAACGGCCAGTTCGCAACGGAGTATAACGTCCTGATGGCAGGCAGCCTGATTTCCATGATCCCGATTATTCTCATTTATTGCTTCGCGCAGAAGTATTTCCAGAACGGCATGATGGCCGGTGGTATCAAGGGGTAAGCCATGCAAAGATTTGAAAGTTCTGCATTCACGGCGCATATATCCTGCCCGCGCACCGATGTGCAGCTTGTGCGTCACGGCGCAGTTCTGACGGTAAATCTGTCCTATCAGGGCGCATACGGAATGGGCGAGAAATATGACGCGCTGAATCAAAAAGGACGTGTCGTTGTCAATCAGGTGGAAGAAAAGTTTTGCTTCCAAGGTGAAAAAACATATTGCCCGACCCCGTTCTTCTGGACAGACAGCGGATTCGGTCTGTATGTTGACACCTGCGAAACAACAACATTTCATTTTGACGAAAACTCTGTGACGATCGATCTGCCGGAATCTGCCCCCGTTGTGGCCTTTTCCGGTGAACCGGCACAAATCGTCAGCGCATATATGGAGCTGTTCGGAAAGGCTGTTCTGCCGCCTGAATGGGCGTTCGGCGTGTGGGTTTCGGCAAATCGCTGGAATTGCCAGAAAGACGCGGAGCAGCAGATCGAGAACCTGAAAAAGCATGATTTTCCGGCAAGCATTCTGGTGCTGGAGGCATGGAGCGACGAAGCGACGTTTTATATCTGGAACGAGGCGAAATACCAACCGAAACCGGACGGAGCTGCGCTCCAATATGATGATTTCGATTTTTCGGGTTCCCCATGGCCAGACCCCAAAGGCATGGTGGATGCGCTGCACAAAGCCGGGCTGCATCTTGTCCTCTGGCAGATTCCTGTCTACAAAAAGCAGGGGGCCAACGAGATTCTGAACGTACAGAACACGCTTGACCGCGAGGATGCTGTGCGGCGCGGCTTGTGTGTCCATCTCGCAGACGGAACACCCTATACTATCCCCGACGGACATTGGTTTTCCGGTTCCATGATCCCAGATTATACAAACCCGGAAACCGTTCAGACGTGGTTCTCAAAACGTCAATATCTTCTCGACATGGGCGTTGACGGCTTCAAAACCGATGGCGGCGAGTTCATCTATCGCCCGGACGTGCGCTTTATGGATGGCAGCGACGGAAAATCCGGAAAGAATCGCTACGCACGGGACTATACCTACGCATACCGCGATTTTATCGGTTCGCAGCGGGTTTTGTTCAGCAGAGCCGGATTTTCCGGGCAGCACACTGTCCCGATGCACTGGGGCGGCGATCAGCAAGCACAGAACGCAGAACTGCGAAGCCAGCTTCACGCCGGGCTTTCGGCCGCAGCATCCGGTATTCTGTTCTGGGGCTTTGATATTGCCGGGTTTGCAGGCCCGCTTCCGACGCTGGACCTCTACCGCCGCGCAACACAGATGGCCTGCTTCTGCCCGATCATGCAATGGCATTCAGAGCCGGACGGCGGGCAGTTCAAGGAGCTGATGCCGGGCGGTGAGGGCAACAACGAACGCAGCCCGTGGAATCTGGCTGCTGCCTACAATGCGCCCGAATTTGTCGATGAGATGCGCTTCTGGCACAAGCTGCGTGAGCGGCTGCGCCCGTATCTTTGGGAGACTGCGCAGGCGTGTGTGGCTGACAATATGCCGATGATGCGGCCGCTGGCGTTCCTCTGGCCCGAAGATGAAGCTGCGCTTGCCTGCGAGGACGAGTATATGCTTGGTGATGCACTGCTCGCTGCGCCGCTTCTGGAGGAAAACGCAGAAAGCAGGCAGGTCTATTTGCCGGAGGGTGAATGGATCGAATTCTTTGATCGAAAGCCATACCAGGGCAAGCAAATGATTTGTACGGACTGCGACGGAAAGATCCCGGTTTTTATCCGAAGCGGATATGAAAAACAATTCTGAAAGGACGTGCCGGAGCTGATTCAGCTCCAGCATTTGCTAAAATTATGAGAAGATTTACTGCATATATTTTTGATTTGGATGGTGTGCTTTGCCATACCGACAAATTCCATTTTGCGGCGTGGGCTGCGCTGACAAAGAAACTTGATCTTCCGTTTGATGCGTCTGTCAATGACTGGCTGCGCGGTGTCAGCCGTATGGAGAGCCTTGACATTGTCTTGGGTGAGAAGAAAGACGCTTTCACTGCGGAGCAAAAGAAGTCGTTTGCAGATGAGAAGAATGCAATTTATCGCGGCTATCTGCAAACTATGACACCAGCCGATCTGGACGAAGATGTGCGCAGTACACTGCTGAAGCTGCGCGCGGACGGTCATAAACTGGCCGTGGGGTCGTCCAGCAAGAACGCACCGCTGATTCTGGAGCGCATTGGGCTTGGCAGCTTTTTTGATGCCGTTGCCGACGGAACACAGATCACCCACTCCAAGCCAGACCCTGAGGTGTTCCTTTTGGCGGCAAAGCTCCTTGGCGTAAAGCCGGATGATGCGCTCGTTGTGGAGGACGCTGAAGCTGGCATACAGGCGGCAAAGGCCGGCGGTTTCTGCGCTGCGGGCATCGGTCCCGCGGCAAATTCCTTGCTTGCGGATTTCCGTTTGCAAAAGCTTTCCGACCTGCTGAAAACACCTGCGTAAAAAAACAAAGTTTGCTTCGCTATAGACAAAGAATACGCGACCGGCAAGTTACCGGCCGCGTAGTTTTATATTTTCGAGTCGCGGAGCCACTGTTGGAACTCCTCCAGTGAGATGATCTCGCGGTCGCATTTTTTCTTTTCTTCTCGGGCTTTCTCGCTCCACGCATAAAACTGCTCGTCGGTGATGCGACCGGCTTTGATCCACGCGAAGCGCTTTTTATACTCCTTGCGATACGCCTTGAAAATGGGGTCGTCTGTCTGCTTTTTCGTCCACTGCCGGAACGCGCCGATCTCGCGGCAGCGCTGCTCGCCGTACTTCACGGGGCGCTCGCAATACTCTGCGCTCACACGGCCGGTCTGCGGGAACCAGCGGCCGCAGTTCTTGCAGCGGCGCACGGTCACGCCGCGCTCGACGCAGCTTCGCAGCGAATAGTCGATCATGTCGCGCACAGCGGACGAGTACAAAACAGGCGCGCACCGTCTCGGCTCGACCGGTTCAAAGCTCAGCGGGATCGGCTCAAATCGGAACAGTTCCGGATTTCTCGGCTGGTCGTAATGGTAGTTTTTCGCCGCCTGCTTCTGCGGTTCGCGGCCGGCGGAATCCACGTCCAGCACACATTCCAAAAACTTCTCAACCTGCTTCCTTGTCTCTGAAAACTGTGTTACAAACTCCTTTAGATCCAAAGTAATTGCCTGAAGCGGCGCTTTGCCCAAGTCCCTTCGGGAGCTGCAACTGTAGCAGCGCGTATATAAAAGGCGAAGGTAAATGTGCTTCTCTGCCAGTACACCGAGCTCTACCATCGCGGCTGTATACGCTTCACGGTCGCGGCTTTCAACAAAGCGTTCCCAATTCACGCTGATGCGTTCGAGCATCGGCGTGATTTCTTTTTCGTCGAGTTCCAGAAATGTCAGAAGACTTTCCAAAAACGGAAGCTCCAACTGCTTGGACGGCACGCCCTGCATTCCAAACGCATCGTTTTCAAAAAACTCTTTCTCGCCGGAGAAATACATCTTTGCATACCACATGGCTGTCACCTCAAATATGGACTAATTGTAAATTATAAATGCAATAGTCTTGACAAAAATATAGCTCTATGTTACCTTAAAATCAGAAAGCTGTCTAAATTATTTTACCATAGTCTAACACCGTATAGACAGCTTGTCAACGAAAAGTTGCTTTGTACCTTGAAAATTTCACACCCATCTCCAAAGACGATACTCGCCGGGGAAGTATGCCGCGACGCTGCAAAAGCAGCCAGCGTACCGAGGCGAAGCCAACGCCGTGTGCGTCAACAAAAGGCCGCAGGGCAGGAACGGGTATGGAGGATGGTAACCGGAAAAGAAAAAACCGTCCGGCTGCTGCAACAGTCGGACGGCGTGCCGCGTTTCGGAAAACACGGACTGCAACTGTGTTCAGTCTAACAGAGGGATCTCCGAAATGCAAGTTTAATCTCTGAATTTTCTAAAATCAGATGGAGGTAAAAAAGACATTGAACACATCAAGCATCAAAAATTTTGACGAGCTGCCGCTGTTTCTCAATGCGCAGCTTGTCTCCCGTGCGCTGGGCGTTTCGCCGTCGAGCGCCTATGAACTTCTGCATGAGGACGGTTTCCCGTCGCTGCGGATTGGCAGCCGGCTGGTCGTGCCGAAGGAGCAGTTTCGTCTCTGGGTGGAGCGGCAGACTGGAGGCGCGCATGAGGAATAAGTATTACACGTCGCGCGATCCGATTAAAAACTACTTTCCTCTGCCGAATGAGGTTTTCGCCCTCGGTCTCTCGCCGGGCGCGTTGGCGGTCTACAGCTATCTGATGTACATTGAGGATCGGACGACGTATCAGTGCCATGCGAGCTACAAAACGATTGGGAGCGCAGTCAATATGAGCCCAAACACCGTGCGAAAATATGTGACAGAACTGGTCGAGCGCGGCCTCATTCAAACGGAGCGCACGACGATCATCACGCAGGACGGCCGAAAGCAAAATGGGAGTCTTCTGTACACGCTCCTGCCCATTCAGTTCTCCATCCAGCAGTTTTATGAGCAAAAGCTTGCAAAATTGGACGCGGAGTGTGAGCAGGAACGCATCCGAAAGCGGTTGGAAGCGTTTCAACAGGTACAGCAAGAAGCCAACTGTCCGCCCGCGTGAGCCGCGTGTCGCGGCTGTGTCCGGTTTTCCGGGCACAGCCGGGCGCGTGCCCACCGGAGACCCAAAACCGGACGTTGCGCCGACGTGCGACACAAAAATTCGACCGAAGCCCAGCGCAGCGGGTTCGGTCGAAAGAGGAGATGCAGCGGAATGGACGAGACCTGCCGCTTGCGGCGGGGCGAGGGATATGTAGCTTGCATCGACGAAAAGCAGGATAAACGGATGGCGTCGGAATCGACGCTTTTCCTGTTCACAACAGCCCGCAGTGCGGACTGTATCAGGAGGTTGCGCAGGCGCTGCGATTGGCGCCTGTTTGGAGGAAATTACGCGCGGCTGGCGTCAGGAAGCCCACAAATGCAGACGATTCAAGGGATTCCGGCGCGCCGCGCCGCAGATTGGAGGATTATGAGCAAGGAAGAAAACAGACTGAATTTTCGGATGTCACCGGAGACGGCGGAGAAACTGGAGCATTGGTACCGGCAGGATGGTTGCCGGAGCAAGAATGAATTTCTGGAACGTGCCGTGAATTATTACGCGGATCATCTGGCGGCGGGTACAAGCGCGATGCTTCCGCGGGCAGTCCAGTCAGCCATTGACGGAAGATTGCAGCTTTTGGAGCAGCGGATCTCATCCCTGCTGTTCAAGCAGGCCGTGGAGCTGGACATGGGGCTGAGCATACTGGCGGAGTGCGTAAATCTGGATGAATCGGTGCTGCGGAAGCAGCGCGCAAAAAGCGTCAATGACGTGAAGCGCACCAATGGGCAGCTCCGGCTGGAGCAGAAGCTCCGCACACAGGAGCCGTTTGACGAATGGCCAGATTGATCGTCAAAAGTCCGTATTTCAAGGGCGGCAGTGCAAAACCGGCGGGCGGGTATCTGCGCTACATCGCCACGCGTGAACGGGTAGAAATTTTGCCGGACGACCGTCCGCCGACGAAACGGCAGACGCAGCTCATCGAAAAGCTCACGAAAGATTTTCCGGATACGAAAACGCTTCTGGAATACGGCGATTATGCGGCACATCCGACAAAGTTCAACGCCTCACAGTTTCTCACGCTGGCGATGGAGGAAAACTGGGGCAAGGTGCAGGAGATCGACGGCTACGCAAAGTACATTGCAACCAGACCTCGCGCGGAGCGGATGGGGGGACACGGGCTGTTCGGTGACGAGGATGCCGTCGACCTGACCGCGGCGATGGCAGAGGTGAACAGCTACACCGGAAACATCTGGACGCACATCATTTCGCTCCGGCGCGAGGACGCGGAGCGGTTGGGGTTCGATCACGCGGACGCATGGCGGGCGCTGCTGCGGGCGCACCGGAATGACATTGCGGAGGCAATGCGTATCCCGCCGGAGGACTTCCGCTGGTATGCGGCGTTCCACGACGAGGGCGGTCACCCGCATGTCCACATGATGGCGTGGTCAAAAAAACCGGGGCAGGCGTACCTGAACCGGGACGGTATCCGGAAGATCAAGTCGGCCTTGACGAATCAGATCTTTCAGCAGGAGCTGCTGCATATCTACGAGAACAAAAGCCAGTCCCGCGACGAGCTGGTAAGGGAAACACGCTCTGCTATGCTGGCGCTTGCACAGAAGATGCAGAACTCTGCCTGCGAGCATCCGGAGGCGGAACAAATGATCCGGGAGCTGGCGTGGGAGTTGGGCAGCGTCAGAGGAAAGAAGTCCTACGGATATCTGCCGAAGGATCTCAAGCAGAAAGTCGATGCCATTGTCGATCAGATGGAGCTGCTGCCGAGCGTGTATGAATGCTACGGGCGCTGGTGGAAGCTGCAATGCAGGCTGAACGATTTCTACGCAGAAAAAGAGCGGCAGCGCCCGCCGCTCTCACAGCAGAAGGAGTTCCGGCAGATCAAGAATGCGGTCCTTCAGGTGGCGGAACAGGTGCGGCAAAACGAGATCACATTCGAGGACGCAGGCGCGGAACAGGAAGCAGAGCAGAATGTCACCTGCAATGTTCCGTACCCAGCAAATGCGTGGTACGCAATGGCGACGGACGAAACCCTGCCGTTGGAGGAACGCGATGAAGCCGCAAAGCAGTTGGAAGCGCTGGCGGACAGCGGAAACCGATACGCGCAATACCTGACCGGAATCCTCTATCGTGATGGCGGGCTGCTGATTCCGGACACAGAAAAGGCACAGCACTATCTGGAACTGGCTGCGCGGCAAGATCATGTGGCAGCACAGTATGCACTGGGCAAGATGCTTCTCTCAGACGAGCTGGAACTGAAAAATCCGTCACAAGGATTTTACTGGCTGGAACGGGCGGCGCAGAGCGGAAACGACTACGCCGCCTACCGGCTTGGCAAGGAATATCTCAGCGGAAAAAGTGCGCCCAAAAATCCGGAACGCGCGGCGGAATATGTGCGTAGGGCTGCCGAATGGGGCAATCCCTATGCGCAGTACCTGCTGGGAAAACTCTGTCTCAGCGGCGACGGTGTGCCGCAGGACAGGGACGCTGCCTACGACTGGTTCCAGAAAGCGCAGGCGCAGGGACACGACTATGCAGGATTTTTCATGGACCGCATTGAGCGACCGGAGCCGCCGAACGTTCTGCTATCAGCGACTCGACTGCTCTACCATCTGGGAAAGCTTTTTCAATCCAATGCGCCTGCGCCGCAAAGCTGCGGTGTCCAGATCGACCGCAAGCGCCTCGCCAAGCTGCGCCGGATGCGCATGGCCGCCGGACACAAGGCGGACGATCACGAGCAGGAGCAGACGAATAATACCATGTCGATGGGCTGGTAGCACGCTTCAAAATCTGCACCGCCATAGGCAAAGAAAACCGAAATGATAACTTTCTGATAACTATCCGCGCGGGAGATAGCTATTCTGTCTCCCGCGTGGTAGTTGTTAGAGAAAAGACATAAAGGAAAGGAGTCCTGCATATGGGAAAACGGCGGCCATCCGGGGATGGGATGGTCAGAAAGCGCGACGATGGGCGCTGGGAAGGGCGCATCGTCGTGGGGCACAAGGCAAACGGCGACCCGATCTTCCGGCACGTCTACGCGAAGACGCAGAAAGCGCTGACGGAAAAGCTGCACCAGAGCATCGAATGCTATCAGGACGTGGAACTGACCGAGGACAGCCGCATGACGCTGGGCGAGTGGCTGGACCGCTGGCTCGCGGAATACAAGGACGGCACGATCCGACCAGGGACGCTGGAAGGCTACCGGAATTATATCGAAAACTACATCAAGCCGCAGCTCGGCGGCAAGCAGGTTTCGCTCATCACGACGCAGGACGTGCAGCGGATGTACCGGCGGCTGAAATCCGGCGGGCGTGTGCGCGAAGATGTGGACGGAAGCAAGCGCCTCTCCGACTCGACCGTGCGGCACATCCACACGATGCTGCACGGCGCGATGAAGGCTGCGGTGCAGGCGCACATCATTCCGAAAAATCCGACCGAGAACGCAACTGTGCCGAAATCCAACTACAAGCCGATGCAGGTGCTGAACGAACAGGAGCTGGACACGTTCCTGCAAGCGGTTCAGAACGACGATGTCTGGCGGGATTTCTTCTACACGGAGCTTATGACCGGCCTGCGGCGCGGCGAGATCTGCGCGCTCATGTGGCGCGACTTCGACGCAAAGACCGGGACGCTCGGAATCTCCCGGACGCTGCACAGCAAGGGGCAGGGCATCTACGCCCTCGGCGACACGAAAACGAGCCAGGGCAACCGCACAATTATCCTGCCGGAGAGCGTCGCGGCGCTGCTGCGGGCGCGGAAGAAAGCCTCCATCAGTCAATGGATTTTCCCGCAGCCGGCCAGTCCGGAGCTGCCGATGAATCCGGGGACGGCATACCGGCGGCTCAAAACGCTGCTGGAGGAAGCGGGACTGCCGAGCATTCGCTTTCATGATCTTCGTCATACGTTCGCGACACACGCTCTCACCAGCGGCGTGGACGCGAAAACGCTTGCCGGGATTCTGGGGCACACGAACGCCAGCTTCACGCTCGACACCTACACGCACGTCACGCCGGATATGCGCGAAGCCGCGGGCGGCATCATCGGCGGCTTCATGGAGGACCTATTCGGAAAGGAGCTGAAGCCTTGGCAAAGAAGCGAAAAGCAGGCGACGGACTGATCCGTCAGCGCGCGGACGGGCGCTGGGAGGGTCGGTATGTCGTCGGCTACGATGATCACGGCTACCCGAAAACAAAGGCTGTCTTCGGCAAGAGCAAGCGCGAGTGCACCGAAAAGCTGGCGGCGCTCAAAGCGCAGCTCGGCGGCATTCCGTCGGACAAGCTGCGGCCGGAGATGCGCTTTGCCGACTGGCTGGATTATTGGTACGAAACGCACTGCAAGCCGAACATCCGCACCTCGACGCAGTCCGGTTACGAAGACCGCATCCGCCTGCATATCAAGCCGGAGCTGGGCGAAATTCCGCTGAACAGGCTGACGCAGAACGACCTGCAGCAGTTTTATGCGCGGCTGAAAAAGAGCGGCCGCAAAACGCGCACGGAGTATTACGGTGAGGGCTTGTCCGACCGCATGGTGCGGATGTGCCACGCGACCTGCCGCTCGGCGCTCCAAAGGGCTGTACAGGATGGACTTATCCGCACCAATCCCGCCGAAGGCTGCAAGCTGCCACCAAAAAAGGCGCGCGAGATGCAGGTGCTGGCGCGGGATGAATTGCAGCGGTTTCTCATTCAGGCGC
>OLXP01000119.1_pt1 | contig 59412 bp, 48 predicted proteins | sample 1644201 | NCBI WGS metagenome assembly OLXP01 (sample SAMEA103958163, study PRJEB25191) | human gut metagenome
ACTGCTCCTCTATCGGTCATCAGGTAGTATTTAGGCTTGGATGGTGGTCCACCCGTCTTCCCACGGGGTTTCACGTGTCCCGCGGTACTCTGGATACTCGCTGTCAGTCTCACTTTTCACATACGGGGCTCTCACCCTCTGTGGCCGGCCTTCCCATGCCGTTCTGTTAAGCTCCTCTGATCGTGATGCAAGTCCTAACCCCGGTGAATAAATCCACCGGTTTGGCCTCCTCCGCGTTCGCTCGCCACTACTTGCGGAATCTCGGTTGATGTCTTTTCCTGCCCCTACTTAGATGTTTCAGTTCAGGGCGTTCCCCTCGTACGCCTATTTGTTTCAACGCACGATACCAGAGTATTGCTCTGGTGGGTTTCCCCATTCGGAAATCTCCGGATCAACGGATATTTGCTCCTCCCCGAAGCTTATCGCAGCTTGTCACGTCCTTCATCGGCTCCTGATGCCAAGGCATTCCCCTTGCGCTCTTTATAGCTTGACCAAAGAGATTTTTTGGTTCTCTTGAATTATGCAGGCAATCAACAGGTTACTTCGCAAAATTGTAATTGTATACCCACATCTTTTCAGATGTTCCACAATTAAATATCACAAACTTCTTCCAACTTTCGTTGAAAGACCTCTCTGTTGCCTTGCTTTTCATCTTTCTTCTTTGTTCAGTTTTCAAGGTACAAGCTCCAGCCTCTTTTGAAGCCAGATCTTAAGATCCAATCCCTTGGGTCTTAAGATCCAATTCCAAATTGGATTGGTGGGCCCGAGTGGGCTCGAACCACCGACCTTACGATTATCAGTCGTACGCTCTAGCCAGCTGAGCTACGGGCCCGTTCTGGTGGAGATAGTCGGGATCGAACCGGCGACCTCCTGCTTGCAAGGCAGGCGCTCTCCCAGCTGAGCTATATCCCCAGACCATCTTCAAGGGTTCGTATACCCTCTAAATTAAACAACGAACGCGCACCGTGCTTCGCACGCTGCTGCAAACGCTTCCGCGTTTGTACTCCCAGACGTCTGACCAGAAGTCCGCCAGTGTTTGTTCCGACTTTTTTTGTAAATTATATGCCGCGCTTCGCGCGTCATGTAATTGGCGTCGGCACTGACAGTTCTCCTTAGAAAGGAGGTGATCCAGCCGCTCGTTCTCGAACGGCTACCTTGTTACGACTTCACCCCAATTATCGAACCCACCTTCGACCGCGCCCTCCGTTAGGTTAGGCTACGGGCTTCGGGTGTTCCCGACTCTCATGGTGTGACGGGCGGTGTGTACAAGGCCCGGGAACGTATTCACCGCGGCATGCTGATCCGCGATTACTAGCGATTCCGACTTCATGTGGGCGGGTTGCAGCCCACAATCTGAACTGGGACGGCTTTTAGGGGTTCGCTCCACCTTACGGCTTTGCATCCCTCTGTTGACCGCCATTGTATTACGTGTGTAGCCCAGGACATAAGGGGCATGATGATTTGACGTCGTCCCCACCTTCCTCCGTTTTGTCAACGGCAGTCTCGCTAGAGTGCTCTTGCGTAGCAACTAACAATAGGGGTTGCGCTCGTTGCGGGACTTAACCCAACATCTCACGACACGAGCTGACGACAACCATGCACCACCTGTCTCTACTTTCCCCGAAGGGCACCTGATGTATCTCTACTTCGTTAGTAGGATGTCAAGCCCTGGTAAGGTTCTTCGCGTTGCTTCGAATTAAACCACATAATCCACCGCTTGTGCGGGCCCCCGTCAATTCCTTTGAGTTTCAACCTTGCGATCGTACTCCCCAGGTGGAATACTTATTGCGTTAGCTGCGGCACGCAGGGGGTCAGTCCCCGCACACCTAGTATTCATCGTTTACAGCGTGGACTACCAGGGTATCTAATCCTGTTTGCTCCCCACGCTTTCGCGCCTCACCGTCAGTTGTCGTCCAGCAATCCGCCTTCGCCACTGGTGTTCCTCCTAATATCTACGCATTTCACCGCTACACTAGGAATTCCGATTGCCTCTCCGATACTCAAGAAGAGTAGTTTCAAATGCAGTTCACGAGTTGAGCCCGTGGATTTCACATCTGACTTGCCCTCCCGGCTACACGCCCTTTACACCCAGTAAATCCGGACAACGCTTGCCACCTACGTATTACCGCGGCTGCTGGCACGTAGTTAGCCGTGGCTTATTCGTCAGGTACCGTCTTCTACTCGTCCCTGACAAAAGAAGTTTACAACCCGAAAGCCTTCTTCCTTCACGCGGCGTTGCTGGGTCAGGCTTGCGCCCATTGCCCAATATTCCCCACTGCTGCCTCCCGTAGGAGTCTGGGCCGTATCTCAGTCCCAATGTGGCCGTTCAACCTCTCAGTCCGGCTACTGATCGTCGCCTTGGTGGGCCGTTACCTCACCAACTAGCTAATCAGACGCGAGGCCATCTTTCAGCGATAAATCTTTGACATAAAGGCCATGCGACCCCTATGTGTTATGCGGTATTAGCAGTCGTTTCCAACTGTTGTCCCCCTCTGAAAGGCAGGTTCCTCACGCGTTACTCACCCGTCCGCCACTGTCCTCTGCTTCCCTTGGACGAATCCTCGTTCCACAGATTCTCGTTCGACTTGCATGTGTTAAGCACGCCGCCAGCGTTCGTCCTGAGCCAGGATCAAACTCTCTATAAATCGTATCAACACGGCGTTTCCACCGAGCTAATCTTTACAGAGCTATTTGTCATAGCTTCAAACTTTTTATCCTTACCTCTCCCGGTAATTGACTTAACCCGTTCGAGGCAAGCTTCAGTTGCACATCTTTCGATGCGCTCCCGTCTGGTGCTTTTCGTTTCGTTCGTTGTTTAATTTACAAGGTACACGTCCCACGCGGAACATTTGATATCATACTACGCTTGCCTCTTTTTGTCAACACTTTTTTTGGTCTTTTTCAGACTTTTTTCTGATATCCTTTCAGATGACATTTTCCGCCCGCCGTGCTATAATCATACCACTATAATATACTCCCCCGTAATATTCCCCCGAAAGGAGACCACGCCTTGGAATTTCTGCACCTGAACGCCACCTACGGCCGGCTGGAGCAGCAGGAGCTACACCTGCGCCCCGGCCTGAATGTCATCTGCGCCCCCAACGAAGCCGGCAAATCCACCTGGAGCAGCTTCATCCGCACCATGCTCTACGGACTGCCCAGCCGCGACCGGGGTCCGCTGGCCGACAAGAACCGCTATGCCCCGTGGAGCGGCGCCGCCATGCAGGGCCGCATGGACGTGCTGGCCGACGGCCGCGCCTGCACCCTGCTGCGGAGCACACGCCGCGCCGTGGCCCCTATGGGCGACTTCTCCTGCACCTACACCGGCACCGCCACCCATGTGGAGGGCATCACCGCCCTGAACGCCGGGGAGCAGCTGCTGGGCGTTCCCCGGGACGTGTTCGAGCGCAGCGCCTTCATCGGCCAGAACGCGCTGGCCGTGGAGCAGAGCGCCGAGCTGGAGCGCCGCATCGCCGCCCTTATCACCACCGGCGAGGAGGACGCCTCCTTCACCGAGTCCTATGACCGCCTGAAAAAGCAGCTGAACCGCCGCCGGAGCAACCGCACCACCGGTCAGATCCCCGCGCTGGAGCGGGAGATCGACCAGCTTCACCTGTCCCTGCAGGAGCTGGACGCGCTGGAGCGTCAGGCCCGGCAGGCGCAGGAGGAGGTGTCCGCGCTGGAGCGCCGCACCGCCGATCTCCGCCGGGAGGCCGCACAGCAGCAGGCCCGGCAGCGGCAGGAGCGTGTCGACGCCTACCGCGCCGCCGCTCAGGCGGCGGAGGACGCACAGCGCCGCGCCGATACGCTGGCACAGGACGCCGCCGCGCTGCCGGAGGATGCCGCGCTGACACTGCTGGAGGGGCAGGCCGCTGCCCTGCGGGACGATCTGCACGCCCTGACGGCGCAGCAGCAGGCCGCCGAGGAAGCCCGCCGCGCCGCCGACGAAGCCCTTGCGGCGTGGAAGGCACACCCCCTCTACCCCGACGACGCCCCGGCGCTGGAGCGCCGCGCCGCCGCCATTGTGCCGGAAAAAGCCCCCTCCCTGTTCCTGCCGTTTTTCACCGGCTCGCTGGTGGTCGTCGCCACGGTGTTGGCGTTTCTCCTCCGCAGCCGCGGGCTGCTCCCCTTCTGCCTGTGCCTCGCCATGGCGGGCCTGGGCGTGATCTTCACGCTTCTCGCCGTGAAGCTCCGCCGTCAGGCAATCGTTGAACGGCAGAGCTTTGCCACTCGCCAACGCGCCGCACTATCGGCGCAGACTGCGGAATATTTGCCGCTGCGCGAGCAAGCCGCACAAACGGCGGCGGACGCCCAGCAGGCCGCCGCTCTGCTCACCGGCAGCGAGGAAAACTGCCGCACACGGCTGACAGCCCTGCTGGCGCAGGTGCGGCGCTTTGCGCCGGATGCCGCCGGTCTGCCCGGTGCGCAGGACGCGCTGACGAAGGCCCGCCGCAGCAGCGGTGCGCTGGCCGCCGCCCGGCAGCAGGCGCGGGAGGCCGCCCTGTACCGCGATGCCCTCCGCGCCCAGCTGACGGAGGAGGAGCTGTCGCAGCCCGCCGTCCCCGCCGTGCCTGTCCCGTCTGTCTCTCCGGCCGGTGATGCCGCCGGGGAGCTGACCCGGGTGCAGGAGGCCCTCGCCTCCGCCCGCAGCCGCTACGACACGCTGCTGGGCCGCATCCGGGCGCTGGACAGCGGCAGCGATCTGGCCGACCAGCTGGCCCAGAAGCAGGAGGAGCTGGCCCGGCTCCAGCAGGAGTACGACGCCATCGCGCTGGCCATGACGGCGCTGGAGCAGGCCAACACCATTCTGCAGAACCGGTTCTCTCCGGCGCTGGGAGCCCGGACGGCGGAGATCTTCTCCGCCCTCACCGGCGGCAGATACGGCAAGGTGCTGCTGAGCCGCGACCTGTCCCTGTCCGCCGAGGAGGCCGGCGACCCCATGAGCCGCAGCATCCTTCAGCTGAGTCAGGGCGCCGCCGACCAGCTGTATCTGGCGGTGCGGCTGGCCATCTGCGGCATGGTGCTGCCCGCCGAAAAGCGCGTCCCCCTTATCCTCGACGACGCGCTGGTGACATTTGACGACACCCGGCTCCGCGCCGCGCTGGACTACCTGCTGGCCGAGAGCGCGCAGCGCCAGATCCTGCTGTTCACCTGCCAGAACCGGGAGCGGGACTATCTGGCGGGACGGGAAAATGTGAATATCCTGACGCTGTGACCTTGCAAACCCGGCATAACAGTGGTATACCTTATATCAGAAGCACAGAAAGGAGCGGCTCATGTCCGATTTCAACTGTCTCCGCTGCGGCACGCCCATGCACTTTGCGGGGCAGCACAGGCTCCAGCTGGGCAAAACCAGCTGGCTGCTGGGCGACCTGCCCAATCTGGTGGCCGGCGCACTGGACGTATCCATCATGGTCTGCCCCGCCTGCGGCAAGCTGGAGTTTTTCTCCGGCGGCGTACCGCAGTCCAGCGGCAACGACAGCGATCTGCACCAGCGCACCTGTCCGGCCTGTGGCTTCCGCCACGACTTTGACTATCCCAAATGCCCCCTCTGCGGCCACGTCTACACCGTGGAGGACGAACTGTAACGAATAAAGGAGAAGCAACTATGAGCGATTGCACCCACGATTGCAGCACCTGCGGCGAAAGCTGCGCGGATCGTAAGAACGAAAGCCCCTTCCAGATCAAGCCCCTGCGCCCCGGCTGCCGGGTAGGCAAGGTCTACGGCGTGGTGTCCGGCAAGGGCGGCGTCGGCAAATCCATGGTCACCAGCCAGCTGGCGGTGGCCGTCCGGCGGGAGGGCTACAACGTAGCCGTGCTGGACGCGGACATCACCGGCCCCTCCATCCCCAAGGCCTTCGGCATCCATGGCCGCGCCATGGCCGAGGGCGACGCCATCGTCCCCGTCACCACCGCCACCGGCATCCAGCTGATGTCCGTGAACCTGCTGCTGGAGCACGAGACTGATCCCGTTATCTGGCGCGGGCCGGTCATCGGCGGCGTGGTGCAGCAGTTCTGGGGCGACGTGCTGTGGAACGACGTGGACTACATGTTCGTGGATATGCCTCCCGGCACCGGCGACGTGGCCCTCAATGTGTTCCAGACCCTGCCGGTGGACGGCGTTATCATTGTGGCCTCCCCGCAGGAGCTGGTGTCCATGGTGGTGCAGAAGGCCGTGAAGATGGCCCGGATGATGCACATTCCCATCGTCGGTCTGGTGGAGAACATGAGCTATGTCCAATGTCCCGACTGCGGCAGGAAGCTCTATATCTTCGGCGAAGGCAAGACGGAGGAGGCCGCTAAGGAGTATGGCCTGCCCCTGCTGGCCAAAATGCCCATCGACCCCCAGCTGGCCAAGCTGACGGACGATGGTGCCATTGAGCAGTTCCAGGGCCACTGGCTGGACGGCGTGGTGGACGCCATCCTGAAATAATCCTGTCGCTATCCTGCAATAATTTCTGCAATAGAGCTGCATTTAACAGGAAATAAACCCCTCTCATCGTCAAAAATGAGAGGGGTTTATTTCCTGTTTTTCATACCTTCAGATCCTGACCGGCGGCACGGGTATGCTCCAGCATGGCGCGGCGGGCCGAATCGGCGTCCTGCTGCCGGATGGCGGACAGGATCTCCCTGTGCCGCTCCAGAATACGGCTGGCCAGCGCCCACCGGTCTGCATCGGAAATGGTCAGCATCTTCTTCAGCAGCGTCTGCTGCTCCACGCTGCCCAGCACATCTGTGACGATGACGGCCACCTGATTGCCGGTGGCCCGGGACAGCAGGCTGTGGAACGTCACGTCCAGCTCCACAAAGCGGCGGTAGTCGCCCAGCGACTGCTCCGCCTGCGTCAGACACCGCTCCAGCGCGGCGATGTCCTCATCAGTGCGGCGCTGCGCCGCCCAACCGGCGATGGTGCTGTCGTTGACCTCCCGGTACTCGCCCAGCTCCTCCAGTGAGATCTGGTTGAGCTGGATCATCTCCGTCAGGGGCTGCTCCACGCCGTCCAGCGTCAGCTCCTGCACCACCGCGCCGCTGGCCCCGTGGGTGGAGGACACATAGCCCCCCTGCTCCAGCATGCGCAGCGCCTCCCGGATGGTGGGACGGCTGCGGCCCAGCTGCTGCATCATGGCCCGCTCGGAGGGCAGGCGGTCGCCGGGCTTCAGGCGCCCGGAGGTGATCTGCCGGCGCAGCTGCTCATAAATAGCTTCGCTGGCGCGCTTGCCCTCAATGGGCTGCCAGTCGATCTGTACGGACATGCACTGTCCCTCCTTTCCGTAAAAACAGAGTGCATTATACCGGAAAACCCTGAAAACCGCAAGCGTTACTTCTTTCACACGGCCCGTTCACAGCAAACGCCCGGGGGACAGGCCCTCGGGCGTCTGCTGTTGTGGGGAGGGAATAGGTCAATTCTTCAGGGCCTTCATTTCCTCGATCATCATGGGCACGACCTTGAACAGATCGCCGCAGATGCCGTAGTCCGCCACCTCGAAGATGGGCGCTACGTCGCTCTTGTTGACGGCGATGATGCACTCGGAGTCCTGCATACCCGCCTTGTGCTGGATGGCACCGGAGATGCCCAGCGCCACATAGATGCGGGGATGGACGGTCTTGCCGGTCTGCCCCACCTGATGATCGGCGGTCATCCAGCCGGAGTCCACCACGGCGCGGGACGCGCCCACCACGCCGCCCATGAGGGCGGCCAGCTCCTCGGCCAGGGCGATGCCCTTCTCCACGTCCTTGGCAATGCCGCGGCCCACGGAGACCACCACCTCAGCGCCGGTGAGGTCCACCATGGCGCGGGCGGCCTTGACGATCTCCAGCACCTTGGTGTGGATGTCGCCCTCGGTGAGGGTAAAGGCGGGGTGGATGAGCTCCACCTTGCTCGCGCCGGCGGCGTCAAATTCGCGTTTCTTCATGACGCCGGGGCGCACGGTGGCCATGGCAGGGCGGAAGCGGGGGCAGACGATGGTGGCCATCAGGTGGCCGCCGAAGGCGGGACGGGTCATCTTCAGGTTGGTGTTGACATCAAACAGCTTCGTCTCGAAGCTCATGGCATCCACGTCCAGAGAGGAGCCGGTGCGCAGGAAGCTGATATAGCCGTTCAGATCCACATCCAGATGGGTGCAGTCGGCGCACAGGCCGGTGTGGAGACGGGCGGCGCAGCGGGGCGCCAGGTCGCGGCCGATGTGGCTGGCGCCAAACAGCATGATCTCGGGTTTGAACTCGTGCACCGCATCGCTGATGACCTTGGTGTAGGCATCGGTGGTGTAGTCCTTCAGCAGCGGACTGTTGTATACATACACCTTGTCCGCGCCGTAGCCGCCCAGCTCCGCGGCGATGTCGTCCACATTGTCGCCCAGCAGGATGCCGCTGAGCTGGACGCCCAGCTCGTCGGCCAGCTTGCGCCCCTCGGAGATCAGCTCAAAGGTGGTGGGCATCATCTTGCCCTGCCGCTGCTCGCAAAAGACCCACACGCCGGAGAAGGCCTTGGGATCGGTATTCATAAAAGTAGACATATCGTTTCTCCCTTCTCAGATGATGTGCTTGGCGGACAGGATGCCGAACAGCTGCTCCACAGTCTCCTTGCCGCTGCCCTCCAGCATCATGCCGCTGCCCTTGCGGGGAGGCGTGAAGCTCTTGTAGATATTGGTGGGAGAGCCCTTCAGGCCGATGGTGTCCACCTCGATGAGGGGATCGTCCTTCAGCGCGTTGTAGTCCAGCACGGTGACAGGCTCGCTGTCGCAGTCCAGAATACCCCGGATGGTCATATAGCGGGGGGTGTTCAGCTCCTTGATGCAGGTCAGCAGGCAGGGGGTCTGCACCTGCACGGTCATGTAGCCGTCCTCCAGCATCCGCCGGACGGTGAGGGTGTCGCCGTCCTTTTGAATGTCGGCCACATAGGACACCTGGGGGATCTCCAGCTTCTCGGCGATCTGCGGGCCCACCTGGGCGGTGTCGCCGTCGATGGCCTGACGGCCGCAGAAGATGATGTCGTCCTTGTCCACGCCCAGGTTCTTGATGGCAGCCGCCAGAATCTGGGAGGTGGCGAAGGTGTCGGAGCCGCCGAACTCGCGGGCGGACACCAGCACGGCCTTATCCACGCCCATGGCCTTCAGCTCCAGCAGCATGCCGGCGGCGGGAGGAGGCCCCATGGACACGGCGATGACGGGGCAGCCCAGCTGATCCTTCAGGGTCAGGGCGGCCTCCACGGCGTTCATATCGTCGGGATTGATAATGGTCTGCATGGACGCACGATCCAGCGTGCCGTCGGCATTGACGGCCACCTTGCCGCTGGTATCGGGCACCTGCTTGACACAAACGATGATCTTCATATGTTCGTTGCTCCTTTCCTCATCACTTCAGCAGATTGCCGGAAATGACCATCTGCTGCACCTGAGAGGTGCCCTCATAGATGGTGAAGACGCGGCAGTCGCGGTACTTGCGCTCCACGGGATACTCCTTGATATACCCGTAGCCGCCGTGGATCTGCACGGCCTTGGCCGCGATCTCGTTGCACGTCTCGGAGGCGAAGTACTTGGCCATGGAGCAGTACATGGAGGCGTTGGGATCGTTCTTATCCTTCATCTGAGCGGCCATATAGACCAGCTCCTTGGCGGCGGTGAGCTTGGTGGCCATGTCCGCCAGCATGAAGGCGATGGCCTGATTCTTGCAGATGGGCTTGCCGAACTGGACGCGCTCCTTGGAGTACTTGATGGCCTCGTCCAGGCAGCCCTGCGCCAGACCGATGGACTGGGCGGACACGCCCAGACGGCCGCCGTCCAGCGTCTTCATGGCGTTGATGAAGCCCATGTTCTCCTTGCCCAGCATGTCGCTCTTGTGGACGCGGACATCCTCCAGCACCACGTCGGAGGTGGCGTAGCCCACCAGACCCATCTTGGCCTCGTGCTTGCCGCAGGAGACGCCGGGGGCCTTCATGTCCACGATGAAGGCGGAGATGCCCTTGTTGCCGCGGCTCATGTCGGTCTTGGCGTAGACGATGCAGTAATCCGCCAGCGGCGCGCCGGAGATAAAGCACTTGCGGCCGTTGAGGATGTAGTAGTCGCCGTCCTTCACGGCGGTGGTGACCATGCCGCTGGCGTCAGAGCCGGCGCCCGGCTCGGTGAGGCCGAACACGATCTTCACCTTATTCTCCACGGAGGGGCGGAGGTACTTCTCCAGCTGCTCCGGGGTGCCCGCCTGCATCAGGGGGCCGCCGCCCAGAGAGTTGGGGGTATTGGCGTAAAGGCTGGCCACGGCGGAGACACGGGCGATCTCCTCGATCATGATGATGTAGGCCAGCGTATCGGCGCCGGCGCCGCCGTACTCCCTGGGGATCTTCAGGCCCAGAAAGCCGCACTTGGCCATCTTGTCCACGATCTCCTCGGGGAACTCGCCGGTCTCCTCCACCTTGTCGAGGATCTCGGTGGTCAGCTCCGTCTCGGCAAACTGGCGCACCAGCTTGCGGATCATTTCATGCTTTGCGTCGAAAATCATAGTTTTCCTCCTGTTCAGTTTGGGTCGCGCTGCCGGCTCAGCAGGGGATCTCGTGACGGGACTTGCCGGTGGTCAGGATCTCATGGATGCTGTTGATGCCGCACTCGGCCATCTGCTCCGCCGCTTCCTCCGTGAAGAACGCCATGTGGGGCGTGTGGTACACGTTGACGAAGGAGCGCAGGTACTTCAGCTTGAGGTAGGGCATGCCGGGGGTGCGGATGATGTCCTCGTCGTGGGGAACGTGGATGATGCCCGTCTCGCCGGGGAAGGCGTCCATGAACAGAGCGCCGAACTTGCCGGACTCCACGGCCTCGGTGACGGCGTCGATATCCACCAGCTCGCCACGGGCGTTGTCGATGAACACCACGCCGTCCTTCATCTTGGCGATGGTCTCGCGGTTGATCATGCCGGTGGTCTCCGGCAGCAGCGGGGTATGGATGGTGATGATGTCGGACTCCCGGTACAGGGTATCCAGATCCACATACTCGGCGTACGCACGGACGGCGTCGTTCTCGTACACGTCGTTGGCCAGAATACGGCAGCCGAAGCCGCTGAGGCACTTGATGACGGTGAAGCCGATCTTGCCGGTGCCCATGACGCCCACGGTCATGGTGCGCAGCTCGCGGCCCATCTTGCCCTTCAGGGTGAAGTCGTTGTCGTTGGTGTTGTACAGCGCCTTCTTGAACTTGCGGATGCACATCAGAATGGCCATGACGGTGTACTCCGCCACGCCGTTGGGGGCGTAGGCGCCGTTGCACAGGCGGAAGCCCAGGGAGCGGGCGTAGTCGCAGTTCATGTGGTTGTAGCCCACGCAGCGGCTGGCAAGCACCTGCACGCCATAGCCCTTCAGCTCATCCAGCACCTCGTTGCAGTAGTCGCTCTGCCCCAGGGTGGTGACGCCGTCGCAGCCGGCGGCCATACGGGCGGTGGTCTTATCCAGATTAGCAGGGGTGGAGATCAGCTCAATGCCGTATTGCTTGCACAGGTTCTCGATCACGGGCTTCTCATCGGGGCGTACTTCGTATGCGGCGATCTTCATGGTCATATTTCTCCTCTCTATTCATCGGAGGGGCGGCCCCTCTCCTCAAACGGGCCGCGCCCTGTCTGCACTTCTCCTCAAATCGGTCGGAACAGCTCAGTCCTTGAGGTCGGGGTCCATGGGCACCGCCTCGCCGGCGGCGATCATGGCGGCCACCTGCTGGTCGGAGTAGCCCAGATCCTTCAGGATCTTCTCGGTCTGCTCGCCCAGATACGGGCCGCGGTTATAGGGGGGCAGCTCCGTCTCCTCGAAGATGACGGGGGGCCGCACCATGGTGCGCTTGCTGCCGTTGGCATACTCCATTTCGTAGAAGCAGCCGGAGGCCCATGCCTGTTTATCCACCAGCAGCTGATCCCATGTCTGGGCCACGGCGTAGGGCAGGTCGTTGGCGTCCATCAGCGCGCACCACTCATCCAGCGTGCGGGTGGCCATCTCGGCCACCAGGAAGTCGTAGAACTCCTCGATGTTGGCCTGCAGCGCCGCCTGCGGATAGTAGCGGGGATCGTCGGCCATTTCGGGATGGCCGATGGCCCTCATGAAGACGGGATAGTGCCGGTCGTACTGGGGCATGGCGATCTGGAGCCACTTGTTGTCCTTGGTCTTGTGGCACACCACCAGCGGGTTGGGCAGCGTCCGGCGGGACAGCGGGTACTTGGTGCACTCGGCGCCGTACTGGCTGGCCTGCAGCAGCAGGGACACATCCCAGATGGCGCTGTGGAACAGGGACACCACCACGCGGTCGCCCTGCCCCGTCTCGCGGGCGCGGTACAGCGCCGCCAGAATACCGCTGGCCAGATACATGCCCACCTGATGGTCGCCGAAGCCGGCGATGGTCAGCATGGGCAGGGCGTCCCGGTCAAACAGCGTGCCCAGAATACCGCCGCGGGCGAAGAACGCCGTGAAGTCGAAGCCGGGCAGATCCTTGTCGGGGCCCTTTTCGCCGTAGCCGGACACGAAGCCGTATACCAGCTTGGGATAGCGGGCGTGCAGCGTGTCGTAATCCAGCCCCGCCTTTTTCAGGGGGTTCTGACGCCAGTTGGTGATGAAGATGTCGGCCTCGGCGATAAGCTTCTCCAGCGCCTCGCGGCCGGCGGGGGTCTTGGTGTTCAGGCACACGCAGGTCTTGCCCGCGTTCTCCAGATCATAGGAGGTGTTCTCCTTCTGATCCAGCGGACGGCCCTCGTTGACGGCGGTGTAGCGCAGGGGGTCGCCGGCGGGCGCTTCGACCTTGATGACCTCGGCGCCCAGATCGGCCAGAAAACGGGCGCAGCAGGGCGCAGCGATAAACGTGGCCAGCTCCACGACCTTCACTCCCTCAAGGGGGCGTTTTACTTCACTCATGTTGTTCCTCCTGTATGTCTATTGGAAATTCCTTACATCATCAGCAGATCGCGGAAGGTCTCCAGATTGGTGCGCACCTGCTCGAAGCGGACCATCTGCCGATCCACCTCCACCAGCGTCAGGGGCAGGTCTGCACTTTCGCAGGCCTTCTTGATCATCACATAGTCGAATTCCTCCGGGTCGCAGAACTTGGTCAGCACCACGAGAACGCCCTTGGCGTTCCGGGTCTTGGCGGTGTCCACGATCCACTTCACCCGGTTCTTGTCCTGATCGTACAGCACGGAGCAGTTGCCCATGGCGGCGAACTTCTCCGCCAGCGCGTTGAGGGCGTCGGCGCGCTCGGGGGCGTCGGTGCGGTACTGGCGGGACTGGGCGGCCACGTCGTCGGCCACGATGTGCAGGCCCATTTCGTTCAGAATGGCGTTCAGCGCCGGGGCGTCCGTCAGGATGCCGGAGATGACGATGGGCAGCTTCTCCGCGGCGGGGGCGGCAGCCTCCAGCTTGGCGAGGAGGGCCTCCACCAGCTCCGTGTGCTCCTCCTTGGTCATGAAGAAAGCGCTCTTGAAGATGTCGCTGCGCTGGGCGGCGGTGATCTCCGGATGCTTGGCCAGCACCTCGTCGATCTTCCGCATGGCGGCGTTGTGACGGTTGTAGACCTTGATGGAGGCGAGCAGCTTCTCCTCGGAGAAGGTGCCGCCCAGCTTCTCCAGATCGCGGATGACACGCTCGTAGCCGGCCTTTGTATAGGCCACGCCGTAGGCGGGCTTGCGGTTCTGGGGGTAGGTCATGGGGATGAAGGGAATGGACGGCACGGCGTACTTCCAGTTCTCGCCCACGGTTTTCAGGGTATCGCACAGGGAGGGGATGACGATGGCGCTTGCGCCCTCGTAGGCGCCGGCGAGGCCCAGCTCCAGCAGGGACTGGACGATGGCGCACAGGAAGGCGGGACAGTATTCCTTGGCGCGGTTCAGCGCCACATCGCCGCCCCACGCGCCCATGGGGACGAAGCCCATGGCGTGGATGATCTCCTCCGGGGTGTAGACGGGAGCGCACAGCACGATCCTTTTGCCCTGCGCCAGATAGCCGTCCATCTGTGCGCGGGGAGAGGCCGCTGCCTCATGCAGCTTATTGAGGATGTCGTTCATGCCTTACACTCCTTTCGCAGCCTTGTTGGCTTCCATGATCTCCGTCAGGCCCTGCACACGGGTGTCGTACTGAGCCTCGGAGAAGTTGCGGGGGTCGGCCTGATCGCCGTCGAAGCTGACCACAGGGATGTTGCAGGCCGCGCCGATCTGACGGCTCATCTCGTACATGAAGCCGCTCCACAGCTTGCAGGAGCGGTTGGTATGCACCAGCATACCCTCCACGTGGTTGTCCTTGCAGAGCTTGATGCGCTTGTCGCGGCTCATCTCCAGATTGATGGCGTTGGGCACCTTGCAGTAGGCGCGGATCATCTCGTCAAAGGTGTTGTAGTCGAAGCCGAAGGCGTCGGCGTAGATGGTGGTGACCATGTTGATGCCCCGGGACTTCAGGCCGGTGCTGGTGGCGCGGAGGTAGGGCCAGCAGGCGATGCCCTCAAACATGATGCGGTGCTTCTCCTCGCCCCGGAAGGTGGACGTGCCGTTCTTGTGGTTGTCCTCGTACTCCTTCAGCAGCGTCTCCATGGCGTCGGCGGCGGTGGACTTGCCGCGAGCCGTGACCATGACGGCCATGTGGTTCAGCAGGTCGAAGCCGTTGAAGGGAGAGGGCACATACTTGGCGCAGCCGGTGGCCGCCAGCCATGCCCGGCTGGAGCGGCAGGAGAAGCCGGTGACCTCCTTGAACTTCTCGTCAGACCACTTCTTGCCGGTGATCTCCTCCAGCTGCTTCACGGCGTCCCAGAACTGACCGGTGACGTAGGCCACCTCGGCGTCGGACACCTCATAGTCGGGGTTGAAGGGAATGTCCAGCAGGATCATGGGGATGTTCAGCTCACGGGCCAGATTCTCGTACCACTTGATCATGCAGGAGCAGATGTTGCTGCAGCACAGCAGCACATCGGGCATGGCCACGTCCTGCTCGGGACAGGATTTCAGCTTGGCGTAGGCCAGGGACACGCGGGCGTAGGCGCAGATGTCGTTGGAGTAGCCCTCGGACTCCGCCACCTCGCACATTCTCGTGCCCGCGCCGCGGGCGGCGATGCCGGCGGCCTGGTTCTCGGGGTACACGGTGGCGATGCCCATGGTCTCGGGGATCTCCACGGGGAAGTTGCTGGACACCCATGCCACCTTTTCGCCCCGCTTCTTGGCCTCGATGGCGTCCACATAGGCGTCCGCCGCGATCTTGCCCAGCTTATACTTGGCGGAATTGGGATCCACCGGCTTCGGGGCTTTCTTCACTTCTTCTGCCATTTTCGTTCCTCCTTGCTCCACAATATCTAAACTCTTTACCTGTTTGCTTCCTTATATGCCCAGAGGCCCGCGCCGATGGCGCCGAAGTACTGGGCCAGCGGGTCAAAGCTCACCGGAACGCCCAGCTCCTCGCTGATGGCCTGCCGCACGGCGCTGTTTTTCGCCACGCCGCCGGACATGCACACACGCTCCGTCACGCCGGCCCGCCGGGCCAGCGCCGCCACGCGGCTGGCCACGCTGCGGCAGATGCCCGCCACCAGATCGGGCCGCCTGACGCCGGCGGCCATCTGGCTGATGACCTCGCTCTCGGCGAACACCGTGCAGGTGCTGGAGATGGCGGCGGGGGCCGTGGCCTGCGCCGCGCAGTCCCCCAGTTCGTCCACGTCCATCCGGAGAATGGACGCCATCACGTCCAGAAACCGGCCGGTACCGGCGGCGCACTTATCGTTCATCACGAAGTTGGACATCCTGCCGGAGGGGGTCAGGGCGATGACCTTGGCATCCTGCCCGCCGATGTCGATGACCGTCCGCAGGTCGGGGAACACGAACCGGCCGCCCAGGGCGTGGGCCGTCAGCTCGCTGATCTCGCTGTCCGCACCCTGATAGTTCTTCCGGCCGTAGCCGGTGACCACGGTGCGGGTCATGTCCGCCCGGGTCAGGCCGCAGCTGCGCCACAGCGCCGCCAACGCCTCCGCCGGGCCGTCGGTGCCCAGTCCGCCCCGCTGCAGGCTTTTGCCAACCAGCTCCGTTCCGTCTTTGAGCACGGCGCACTTGGATGTGGTGCTGCCGATGTCGATGCCAAGGGTATACATAGTGCCTCCTGCCCTTCGTAGGGTCTTTGTTGGCGCGAAAGCGCGCCAACTGGTCTTACCAGTTTATTTGTATTATACAAGTTTGTGAAAAATGCGTCAATTGTGGGAATTGACAAAGAAATAACAATTCTCTGTGCATTGTCACGAGCTATACTTTAAATGGTCAAAGTCTCCCGGCTTTCACCGGTGGAAAAGTTGTGTTATTTCGACAGGACACAGGCGGCGTCCGCTTTTTTCGGACGCCGCCTGTGCGGTTACGGGAGGTCTTCCACTTCCGGCTTGCCGATGCGCATATCCTGCCAGCGGCGGGGCAGCCCCGGCCCGATCAGCGGAAACAGATGCTCCGTGTCGCCGGTGGGCTGGATGTTGTAGGTGCCGTACATATTCACCAGGTCAAAGCAGCTCTCCGGGACGCCCCGGAACTGATGGACATCCGGCGTGGCGTCGTAGGGGAAGCCGCTGCTTCTTTTGGGCATGAAAAATCACCTCCGGCCTTAGTATGGCCGGAGGTGACGGGTTTCTTTCCATATTATATAATGTAGGGGTCAGCGGTAGACCTCGGCGTCGAAGTCACGGACGATCTCGCCGCGCTGCTCGTCCCGGACGTAGACCAGATTCGTCTCATCAAAGGCAAGGCGCATGGCAAAGTCCTTGGCTTCGTAAATATCGTTCGTCTCGAAAAAGTCGCGGTAGGCCGACTCCGGCTCGTGGCTCCTGCGCCAGACAACGTGAAATCGCATGGGTGCTCCTCCTGCAGTAATAGGGGTGTATTTTTCAGTATAACCCCGCGCCTGTCAAATTGCAACGGTGGGTTTCGCCAAAAAAGAGTGGGGAAGTTCGGCTATTTTTCCCTGCCGAAATGCGGGATTTTTCCTTTTCCGCAGACGCAGGATGTTGTATAATGAGTCGAGTTTTTGAGTTACGGGGGATGCAGAGATGAAGATCGGTTTTGACAACGACAAGTACCTGCAGCTGCAGGCGGAGCACATCACGGCGCGGCGCGCCCAGTTCGGCGGCAAGCTGTATCTGGAGTTCGGCGGCAAGCTGTTCGACGACTACCATGCGTCCCGGGTGCTGCCGGGCTTCCAGCCGGACAGCAAGATCCGGATGCTGCGGACGCTGAAGGACGACGTGGAGATCGTGGTGGCCATCTGCGCCGGGGACATCGAAAAGAACAAGATGCGGGGCGATCTGGGCATCAGCTACGACGCCGATGTGCTGCGGCTCATCGACGTGTTCCGCGATCTGGGGTTCTATGTAGGCTCCGTGGTCATCACCCAGTACGCCGGGCAGCCGGCGGCGGATGCCTTCATCAAGCGGCTGGACACGCTGGGTGTCAAGAGCTACAGGCACTATCCCATCGCCGGATATCCCTCCGACGTGGCCCATATCGTCTCCGACGAGGGACTGGGCCGCAACGACTATATCGAGACGACGCGGCCCCTGATCGTGGTGACGGCCCCCGGCCCCGGCAGCGGCAAAATGGCCACCTGTCTGAGCCAGCTGTACCACGACAACCGCCGGGGCATCCCCGCGGGCTACGCCAAGTATGAGACGTTCCCCATCTGGAACCTGCCGCTGAAGCATCCGGTGAATCTGGCCTATGAGGCCGCCACCGCCGATCTCAACGATGTGAACATGATCGATCCGTTCCATCTGGAGGCCTACGGCGTCACCACCGTCAACTACAACCGGGATGTGGAGATCTTCCCTGTGCTGGCGGCCATGTTCCGGAAGATCCAGGGCGAGTGCCCCTACAAGTCCCCCACGGACATGGGCGTGAACATGGCGGGCTTCGCCATCGTGGATGACGACGCCTGCCAGGAGGCCAGCCGCATGGAGATCCTGCGCCGGTACTACGCCGGGTGCGTGGAGCGGGTCAAGGGACAGGCCGACGAGTGCGTGGTGCGGAAGCTGGAGCTGGTGATGCAGCAGGCCGGCGTCACACCGGAGCTGTGCCCCGCCGTGGGCGCGGCGCTGGAGAAGGCGGAGATCACCGGCAAGCCCGCCGGCGCCATGGTGCTGCCGGACGGCTGCGTGGTCACGGGCAAGACCTCCCCCCTGCTGGGCGCGTCGGCGGCACTGCTGCTCAACGCCCTGAAGCACATGGCGGGCATCGACCACAAGCTGGAGCTTATCCCCGCGTCGGTGATCGAGCCTATCAGCGCTATGAAGACCGACTATCTGGGCCACCGCAACCCCCGGCTCCATTCCGACGAGGTGCTGATCGCGCTGGCCATCTCCGGCCTGACCAATCCGCTGGCCGCGCTGGTGCAGGAGCAGCTGAAAAAGCTGCGGGGCTGCGAGGCGCACTTCTCCGTCATCATCTCGGAGGAGGACGCCAAGCTGTACAAGCGGCTGGGCATCAACGTCAGCTGCGAGCCGCGGTACGAGGTGAAGTCCCTGTACCACAAGAAGTAAAAAACACCGCCCTTTGCCCGCGCTGTGCGCGGGCAAAGCTGTCTGAAAGGAGTCCTTATGCAGACCATCCCCCAGATACTGGCCAAGGAGCTGGGCAAGCCCCAGCAGCACATTGAAAACGTCATCGCCCTGCTGGACGAGGGCAACACCATCCCGTTCATCGCCCGCTACCGCAAGGAGCAGCACGGCTCCATGGACGACACCGCCCTGCGCAAGCTGGAGGGCCGGCTGCGCTATCTGCGGAATCTGGAGACGCGGCGGCAGGAGGTAAAGTCCGCCATCGACGGGCAGGGCAAGCTGACGGAGGAGCTGTCCGCCGCCATCGACAACGCCGCCACACTGGCGGAGGTGGAGGATCTGTACCGCCCCTACAAGCAGAAGCGGCGCACCCGCGCCACCATCGCACGGGAGAAGGGGCTGGAGCCGCTGGCCCTGCTGCTGTTGGCGCAGGAGCAGAAGGGCCCCGCGCCGGAGGACGCCGCCGGAGACTTCATCGACCCGGAGAAGGGCGTGGAGACGGTGGCGGACGCCTTGCAGGGCGCCAACGACATCATTGCCGAGCTGCTCAGCGACGACGCGGACCTCCGCAAGACGCTGCGGGGTCTGCTGATGCGGCAGGGTCACCTGCGCAGTCTGGCCGTTAAGGAGGAGGACAGCGTCTACCGGCTGTACTACGACTTCGATCAGCCGCTGCCCAAGCTGGCGGGACACCAGATCCTCGCCGTCAACCGGGGCGAGAAGGAGGGCTTTCTCTCCGTCACCGTGCTGCTGGACAGGGTCGCGGCGCTGGACAAGGTGCGGCGGGCGGTGGTAAAGTCCGGCTCGGCGGCTTCGGCCTTTGTGTCCGCCGCCTGCGAGGACGCCTACGACCGGCTGATCTACCCCTCGCTGGAGCGGGAGGCCCGCGCCACCCTGACCGATACCGCCAGCGAGGGTGCCATCGGACAGTTTGCCCTGAACCTGAAGCCTCTTTTGATGCAGCCGCCGGTGAAGGGGCACGTCACCATGGGTCTGGATCCCGGCTACGCCCACGGCTGCAAGGTGGCGGTGATCGACGGCACCGGCAAGGTGCTGGACACCACCGTGGTCTATCCCACCTACGGCGAACGGCAGAAGAAGGAGGCCATCGCCAGGCTCACCGCCATGGCCCGCCGCTGCCATGTGGAGCACATCGCCATCGGCAACGGCACCGCCAGCCGGGAGACGGAGCAGATGACGGTGGAGATGCTGCACGGCCTGCCCGGCGTCAGCTACATGATCGTCAACGAGGCTGGGGCCTCGGTGTACTCCGCCAGCAAGCTGGCGGCGGAGGAGTTCCCCGACTATGACGTGAACCTGCGCAGCGCCGTGTCCATCGCCCGGCGGATGCAGGACCCGCTGGCGGAGCTGGTGAAGATCGACCCCAAGGCCATCGGCGTGGGGCAGTACCAGCACGATATGCCCCAGAAACGGCTGGACGAGACGCTGTCCGGCGTGGTGGAGGACTGCGTCAACGCCGTGGGCGTGGACGTGAACACCGCCTCCGCCAGCCTTCTGAGCCGGGTGTCCGGTCTGACCGCCGCCACGGCCAGGAACATCGTGAAGTACCGGGAGGAAAACGGCATCTTCCCCGACCGGAAGCGGCTTCTGAAGGTGCCGAAGCTGGGGCCCAAGGCCTTTGAGCAGTGCGCCGGGTTCCTGCGGGTGCCGGAGAGCAAGTCCGTGCTGGACAACACCGGCGTCCACCCGGAGAGCTACGGCGCGGCGGAGCAGCTGCTGGGGCTGTGCGGCTACACACTGGCGGACGTGAAAAACGGCGAGATCGCCCTGCTGCCCCAGAAGGTGAAGCTGCTGGGGGAGGAAAAGGTGGCCGGTCAGCTGGGCATCGGTCTGCCTACCCTGCGGGACGTGGTGAAAGAGCTGATGAAGCCCGGCCGGGACGTGCGGGACGATCTGCCCGCCCCCATTCTGCGTACCGATGTGCTGGACATCAAGGATCTGAAGGCCGGCATGGTGCTCACCGGCACCGTCCGCAATGTCATCGACTTCGGCGTGTTCGTGGATATCGGCGTCCATCAGGACGGGCTGGTACACATCTCGCAGGTGTGCAGCAAGTTCATCAAGCACCCCTCGGAGATCGTGGCCGTGGGCGACGTCGTGAAGGTGGCGGTGCTGGACGTGGACGAGAAGAAAAAGCGCATCAGCCTGTCCATGAAGCAGGTGCCCAAGGATGCGTAAGGACGCATAAAAATTCTCTCTCCATCCGGCGGCCGGATGGAGAGAGAATTTCTTATGTCCCTTTGTACTTTTTCCGCGTGGCCAGCCCGCCCCGGATGTGGCGCTGGGCCTTGTTCTCCTCCAGCACCGCCTTCACCTGCGTGTAGAGCGCGCGGTCATACAGCGGCAGGCGCTCGGACAGGTCCTTATGTACCGTGGACTTGCTGACGCCGAACTTTTTCGCGGCGGTGCGGACGGTCGTCCGGTTTTCTATGAGGTAAAGGGCCAGCTCCCGGGCCCGCTGTTCCAGATTCTCTCGGATAGAGCACCACTCCTATACACGTTTGCTGCTGGCTTATGTATATGGCGCGCCCGCAGGGTTTATGCATTCGGTCTGCTTCGAGGCGGGCTTTGCCCCCTCGAGCTTCCCCTGTAAGGAGAAGGCGATCCGTGCAAAACGGGGTTTATTGTCAAACTGCGCACAAAGCCGCACATCCCGAGAGATGTGCGGCTTTGTGCTTTATTTAAGGAGAGAAACTGGTTAGCAAAATCGTCCGTCAGGCCGCGCCCACGCTGTCGTTATACCGGACAAAGCGGCCGTCCCGGTAGTAGCAGCCCGGCGGGAACGGCAGCACCCGGCGGCATAGCCCCATCAGGCTCTCCGCCTCACTGGCAAACACCGTGTTCCCGGCATCGTCCTGCCCGTAGTACAGAGGGCGGCTGCCGGCGCTGTCGCGGGCGGCGATGAACGCCCCGCTGGCGCGGTCGAACAGGATGACGGCAAATTCGCCCTTGAGCATGCCGAACATGTTCACGCCGTACTCCCGGTACAGGGGCAGCAGCAGCTCGCAGTCGCAGCGGCTGCGGAAGGTGTAGCCCCGGGCCTGCAGACCCGCGCGCAGGCCGCCGTAGCTGACGAAGTCACCGCTGCACACGGCGTAGCTGCCGTCCAGTGTCAACGGCTGCAGCTCCACGGCGGGGTGCTCCCCCGACGCGCGGCGGCGGTAGCCCAAAAGGCCGTGACCCACATCCACGATGCGGCTTTCCCCATGGCCGCGGGGTGCTGCCTGCATCAAGCCCTTGGTAAAGTCTGTAATATCACTGCATGTTCCGCAAAAACCCATGATCGTCCGCATGATAGATGCCTCCTTCGTCAGATTTTTTTCAGGGTGCTGCGCACAAAAAAAGACAAAGCCGCCTGAGAGAAGCTCTCCAAGACGCCTTTGTCTTTGATGCTCGTATTATATGACCTTGTGATTCTTTTGTCAATCGCCGTTTTCCACACAATTTCAGAGGTACGTCCCCTCCGCTTTGGGTAATTTCGTCATTTAAAGCGCTGCATGACCCGCAGGGCGCGGGAGAGCACCTTATATCATATCACGGGGCGGGCCGGCAATCCGCGTACCGGCGGCGGACAGCCGGTTTTCCGCTGTTGTCAGATTGCACGAGGGCGAGGCCCCGTTGGAGTGGCTGTGTAAGTATATTCCACAAACCTGCATATTTATGAATATTTATTCAAATTTTCCCTTGACTTTATGAATATCCAATGGTAGAGTATGCAGCATCAACGAGAGAGACACGCTCCCGAAACACAAATAGCTCCTTCGGGAGCGACGACACAGAAAGGATGGAAGAACCATGAAGAAACTGTTCGCAATGCTGCTGGCGCTGGTCATGACGATGGGCCTGATGGCCTGCGGCGCACAGCCCACCGCCGCCAATGATACGGACGGCGATGCCGCCGGCGAAGACGGCGGCGTGACCGAGCCCGCCAATGCGCTGGAAAAGATCAAGGCCGACGGCGTGCTGACCGTGGCCCTCAGCCCCGACTTCTCCCCCATGGAGTTCGTGGACTCCTCCAAGACCGGGCAGGAGCAGTATGTGGGCTTCGACATCACGCTGGCCAAGTATATCGCCGAGAACCTGGGCGTGGAGCTGGTCATTGAGCCCATGGGCTTCGACGCCAGCCAGACCGCCGTATACACCGGCTCCGTGCCCATGAGCATCTCCGGCTACTCCTGGACGGAGGAGAGAGCCCAGAACTACGAGCTCAGCGATTACTACTACGCCGGCGAGAACGAGACGAGACAGGCGCTGCTGATCAAGAAGGAGAACGCGGACAAGTACACCTCTCCTGAGGATCTGGCCGGTCAGGACGTGGGCGCGCAGAACGCCTCCCTGCAGATGCAGCTGGTGACGGAGCAGCTGGCCGGCGCCAACCCCGTCGCCATCGGCGACATCACCGTGGGCGTCATGGAGCTCAAGAGCGGCAACATCGAGGCGCTGGCCGTGGCCTACGGCAATGCGGAGATGATCGTCGACGCCAACCCCGATCTGGTCATCTGCACCTGGGAGTTCGACGTGAAGGCCGAGTACGCCGCCAACGTCATCATGATGCAGAAGGGTGAGACGGAGCTGCTGGACGCGGTGAACGCCATTCTGGCGCAGGCCAAGGACAGCAACCTCTACGACGGCTGGTACAAGGACGCCGTGGAGCTGGGCAAGAGCGAGAACGCACAGGAGCTGACACTGGGCTGAGCCCCGTGCCGATACGAGCGGCGGCGGATACCCCCCCCTGTATCCGCCGCCGCTCTGAAATCGAGGGAGAACGATCATGAAATTCATCGACTTTGAAAAGATGGCCGCGCTATTCCTGAAATACTGGGACAAGTTCCTGATCGACGGCGTGGAGTACACACTGGCGCTGGCGGCCATCACCGTGGTGTTCGGCGCGGTGTTCGCCTCCGTGCTGGCGCTGATGAAGATGTCGAAGATACCGCCGCTGCGGTGGCTGTCCACCATCTATATTGAGATCATCCGCGGCACACCCATGCTGCTGCAGCTGTACTTCTTCTATTTCGGCCTGCCCATACTGATCCCCGCCCTGACGAAGCAGAAGTTCCTCTGCATCGCCATCGCTCTGATCTGCAACAGCGCCGCCTACGTGTCAGAGGTCATCCGCTCTGGCATACAGGCCGTCGATCCCGGCCAGAAGGAGGCCGCCCTGAGCCTGGGCTTCAGCGAGAGCAGGGCCATGTGGTTCGTGGTGGTGCCCCAGGCGGTGAAGAACATCCTGCCGGCGCTGGGCAACGAGTTTATCATGATCGTTAAGGATACGTCTCTGGGCTCCACGTTTTTCATCGGCGACCTGATGACCCAGTATCTGGTGGTCAAGGGCGCTACCTTCCTTCCCATCGAGCCGCTGGTGATCGTGGGCATCATCTACTTCCTGATGACATTTATTCTCAGCAAGGTGTTCGGCCACTTCGAGCGGAAGCTGAAGCGGGCTGACCGGCACAGCGGCTATGAACGCAGACACAAGCAGCAGCGGGAGGTGCAGATCTGATGGCACAGGCACTCATACAGGTGCATGACCTGAAAAAATACTACAACGGCGGCGATGTCAAGGCGCTGGACGGCGTGACCGCGGACATCTGCAAGGGCGACGTGATGGCCGTCATCGGGCCGTCCGGCGGCGGCAAGAGTACATTCCTGCGAAGCCTGAACCTGCTGGAAAAGCCCACGTCCGGCTCTATCATCTTCGACGGCGTGGACATCACCGGCAAAAAGGTGGATCTGCCCCTGCATCGCCAGAAGATGGGCATGGTGTTCCAGCACTTCAACCTGTTTCCCAACAAGACGGTGCTGGACAACCTGACCATGGCTCCCGTCAAGATCAAGAAGCAGTCCAGGGCGGAGGCCGAGGAGAAGGCCATGGCCCTCCTGAAGCGCGTGGGCCTGGCCGACCGTGCCCACGACTGGCCCGCCCAGCTGTCCGGCGGACAGAAGCAGCGCGTGGCCATTGTCCGGGCGCTGGCCATGGAGCCGGAGGTCATGCTGTTCGACGAGCCCACCTCCGCCCTCGACCCCGAGATGGTGGGCGAGGTGCTGGAGGTCATGAAGGAGCTGGCGCAGTCCGGCATGACCATGGTGGTGGTGACCCATGAGATGGCCTTCGCCCGGGAGGTGGGCAGCCGCGTGCTGTTCATGGACGCCGGGAAGATCGCCGAGCAGGGCGCCCCCGCCGATATTTTCGATCACCCCCAGAGTCCGCGTCTTCAGGACTTCCTGAAGAAGGTACTGTGAAAAAGGAGCAAACGATGAACGATGCAAAAAAGGCGGCGCTGGCCGCCATTGATGAGAAAAAGGCGCTGGTGGCGGAGGTGGCGGACGCCATCTGGGACTACGCCGAGCTGTCCATGCAGGAGGTAAAGTCCGCCGCCCTGTTCGTCAAGGTGCTGAAGGACGAGGGCTTTCAGGTGGAGGAGGGCATCTGCGGCATCCCCACCGCCTTCTCCGCCTCCTTCGGCAGCGGCAGGCCGGTCATCGGCCTGCTGGCGGAGTACGACGCGCTGTCCGGCCTTTCGCAGGCGGCAGGCAGCACCGCGTACCACGAGCTGGTAAAGGGCGGCAGCGGCCACGGCTGCGGCCACAATCTGCTGGGTGCGGGGGCGATGGCCGCCGCCATCGGCCTGAAGCACTATCTGGCCCAGACCGGCAAAAGCGGCACCGTCATCCTGTACGGCTGCCCCGGTGAGGAGGGCGTGGCGTCCAAGGCCTACATGGCCCGGGAGGGCCTGTGGTACGGGCTGGACGCGGCGCTGACGTGGCACCCCGGCGACAGCAGCGAGGTGGCCACCGGCTCCACCAACTCCTGCATCCAGATGGTCTACACCTTCCACGGGCTGGCGTCCCAGGCGTCCACCGCGCCGGAGCGGGGACGCAGCGCGCTGGACGCGGTGGAGCTGATGAACGTGGGCGTACAGTTCCTGCGGGAGCACATGCCCCGCGACGCAAGGGTACACTACTCCATTCTAGACGCAGGCGGCGCCAGTCCCAATGTGGTGCAGCATCAGGCCAGCGTTCTGTACATGATCCGCTCCAACTTCGTCAAGGACTGCATGGCCCTGCACCGGCGGGTGGATAAGATCGCGCAGGGTGCGGCGCTGATGACGGACACCACCATCGAACGCCGCTTCGTGGACGGCCTGTCCGACACCGTGTGCAACCACGCGCTGGAGAAGGTGCTGTACGACAACTTCGCCCAGCTGGGCGTGCCGCCCTGCACGGCGGAGGAGCACGCCTTTATGGAGACACTGTCCGGTACCTATGAGGGGCGGGACGTCCCCGGCGGCGTGGGCGCGGAGAACGACCCCGCCTTTGCCGAAAAGGTGAAGGCCATGCAGACCGGCCACTTCAACGACTTCCTGATGCCGCTGTATCAGGGCCCCGCCTTCAACGCCGGCTCCACCGACGTGGGCGATGTCAGCTACCAGTGCCCCACGGCGCAGATCCATGTGGCGGTGTGGCCCAATCACGTCCCCTGCCACAGCTGGCAGGTGGTGTCCTGCAACAAGACGCCCATGGCCCACAAGGCCACCGTACACGCCGGCAAGGTGCTGTGCGCCGCCGCCATCGACCTGCTGGAGCAGCCGGAGCTGCTGGCCGGGGCCAAGGCGGAGTTCCTCAAGCGCACCGCCGGGGGGTACACCTGCCCCATCCCCGCCGACGCCGTGCCCGCGCCGCTGGACTGAGCCGCATAATAAGCAAAAAAGTCCCTGATGCAGCTATTATCCTGCATCAGGGGCCTTTTTTCCGGTCTTATCGGTTCGTTTCAGCCGGGGACGGCTTTTCTTTCTTTCTTCACTTCTCCGCGGGCAGGGCGCCCTGATACTGCCGCTTCAGGAACGACAGGAACAGGCGGGCCGGGGAATTGGCCGCCGGCATGGCCTTTACCGCCACGCCCAGTCGCCGGGACAGGGGCCGATCCAGCGGGATGACCTTCACCTGCTTTTCGTAGCCCGCCAGCGAGAACACTGACAGCACCGATACCCCCAGCCCCGCCGCCACCATGGACAGGATGGCCCCGTCGTCGGAGGCCGTTACCTCCAGACGGGGCGTATCCGCCGGCAGGTACTGCTCCACATACTGCTCCGGGCTGGACAGGAACGGCTCCTGCAGCAGGCGGGCCAGCGAGATGGTGTCCTCCGGCCAGCGGAAGTCCGGCGGCGTCACCGCCACCAGCGGCGCGTCCGTCAGGGGCGTCCACTGGAAGCCCCGGCCGCACAGCTCGTCCACGATGGCCAGTTGGATGCGATCCTCCTCCAGCGCGGCAGCCAGCTCGTTGCCCTGCACCAGCACGTCCACCTTGATCTCCGGGTGCTGCTTGCGGAATTTTCCCAGCAGCTCCGGCAGGCGGGCGCGGGCAATGCTGGCAAAGCAGCCGATGCGCAGGGCACGGCCATAGACCTGCCCCTGCTCCTCCGCCTCGTGCCGCAGGGCGTCGCCGGCGTCGATGACGCTCTGGATATAGGGCAGCAGATGCTCCCCCTCCTCCGACAGGCGGACGCCCTTGCTGCTGCGCAGCAGCAGCGTACAGCCCAGCTCCGCCTCCAGCTTGCTGACCAGATGGGTCATGGCCGACTGGGTATACCCCAGCTGCGCGGCGGCCTTCCCAAAGCTGCCGCACTGTACGGCCGTCAGCAGCGCCCGCAGCTTGCTATCATCCATAGGAACCTCACTTTCGACATTCTGCACAATTATTTCAGAAGTATTTTTCAATATATCACAATACCATGTCGTTTTCAACAGGATTTTTGTCAATTTTCTGCCTATTATATCCAATTCTCTGTAAAGTTTTTTCGCGTCATCAGTTTTTTTCATACCCCCATCAATAACGCTCAATTCCATAGTCATGAAAAAAATGTTACCCTATATTCACGTTTTGCATGACCAGTATTCAGCAAAACTTGGAACAAAGGAGAGAAAAGGAATTATGCAGAAGAAAACCAACACCATCCGGGATATCATCGTCGTGGGCTTTGCGCTGTTTTCCATGTTCTTCGGCGCGGGCAACGTGATCTTCCCGCCCTATCTGGGCATGGAGGCCGGGCCCCAGTGGCTGGCGGGCTTCTCCGCCTACTTCATCGCGGATATCGGTCTGGCGCTGCTGGGCGTGTTCGCCCTGCTGCGGGTGGGCAGCAGCGAGGCCGTCACCCGCCGCGTGGGCAAGGTGCCCTCCGAGATCCTGATGTGCGCCATCATCCTGTGCATCGGGCCCATGGTGGCCATTCCCCGCACCTCCGCCACCACGTTTGAGATGGCCATTGCGCCCCATCTCTCCGGCGTGTCCCCGGTGCTGTTTTCCGTGCTGTTCTTCGCGGTGATCCTGGCCCTGTGCATCAAGGAGTCCGCCGTGGTAGATATCGTGGGCAAGATCCTGACGCCGCTGCTGCTGCTGGGTCTGTTCGCCATCATCGTCAAGGGCATCATCACCCCGCTGGGTGACATCGCCGCCCTGCCCCAGATCGCCAATGTGGCCGTCACCGGCATCAAGGCCGGGTATCAGACCATGGACGCGCTGGCCGCCCTGCCCTTCGGCATCATCGTGCTGCAGAGCGTCGCCTCCAAGGGCTACGACAGCGGCAGGAAGCAGTTCCGGGCGGTCAGCGGCGCCGCCGTGCTGGCGGGTATCCTGCTGCTGGCCGTGTACATGGGCCTTGCTTATCTGGGCGCCACCGTGTCCGCCCAGTACACCGGCGCCATCGGCCGCGCCCAGCTCATCATGGCCATCGTGGAGGCCCTGATGGGCAAGGTGGGCATGATCCTGTTCGGCGTAGTGGTGGGTCTGGCCTGCGTCACCACCGCCATCGCCCTGACCAGCTCCGCCGCCGCCTACTTCGCCGAGCTGTGCCGCGGCAAGGTGTCCTACAAGGTGTTCGTCATCGCCATCTGCGTGTTCAGCGCCGTGGTGTCCAATCTGGGCCTCGACCGCATCGTGGCCGTGGCCGCCCCCGTGCTGGATGTGATCTATCCCCCCACGCTGGTGCTGATCTTTATCTCCCTGCTGATGCCCCGGGTGCCGGATCGCATCAGCCGCGGCGCCGTCATCGGCGCGCTGCTGACCAGTGTGCTGTGCACCCTCACGGCCCACGGTGTCCGCATCCCCTTCGTGGCCAGCCTGCCCCTGTACGATCTGGGTCTGAGCTGGCTGCTCCCCGCCGCTGTCTTCGGTCTGGCAGCCTCCCTTCTGCCCGGCCATTCCCGCACTCATGAGGAGCGTGTCTTCCAGCGCCCCAATGAGGAACACTGATCGGCGAAAGCCGTCTCTCCCCTTGAAGAACGGAGCCGTCCCGCGGACGGCTCCGTTCTTTTGCATTTCCCGAAACCTTAACGTGCTCTTAGCGTCCGGCGGGCGTATAATACGACATCAAAAAGAGAAACGGGGCGATGTGATGGATATTTGGAAGGAGCTGCGCGGCGAGGGCGTCGACCCGGCGCTGCTGGAGGAAATACAGCACTTTCGGGCGGCGCATCCCGTGCCGCCGGAGGCGGAGGCCAGGATCCCCGTGCCCCAGTGCCTCTACTACGGCACAGAGGTGTGGGAGAGCGCGGCGGCGGCGCTGCTGTGCGGCCAGCACCTGCTGCTGGCAGGGCCCAAGGCCACCGGCAAGAACGTACTGGCGGAAAATCTGGCCGCCGTGTTCGGCCGTCCCGTGTGGGATGTGTCCATGTATGTCAATGTGGACGCCGCCGCCCTTATCGGCGCGGACACTCTGCAAAAGGGCGAGGTGGTGTTCCGGGAGGGCCCCATCTGCCGCTGCGCCCGGCTGGGCGGCTTCGGCGTGCTGGACGAGGTGAACATGGCCAAAAACGAGGCGCTGGCCGTGCTCCACGCCACGCTGGATCACCGGCGGGTCATCGACGTGCCGGGGTATGAGCGCATCACGCTGGATGAGGCCACACGGTTCATCGGCACCATGAACTACGGCTACGCCGGAACGCGGGAGCTCAACGAGGCGCTGGTGTCCCGCTTCGCGGTGCTGGACATGCCGGTGATCTCCGAGGAGGATCTGCAGAAGCTGCTGCGCCGCACGTTCCCCACGCTGTCGGCCAAGTGGGCGGAGCAGTTCGCCCTGCTGTTCCGCGACCTGCGGCAGAAGTGCGACAGCGGCGAGATCTCCACCAAGACGCTGGATCTCCGGGGCCTGCTGGCGGCGCTGCGTCTGATGGAGACGGGCATCCCCTCCGGGCAGGCCATGAAGCTGGGCATCATCAACAAGGCCTTCGAGCCCTTTGAGCGGCAGCTGGCCGCCGACACGGTGTGGGCCCGCATCCCCCGCGACCTCAGCCGCAGCCAGCTGTTCGGAGCGTAACATGGATCGCGAGGAATTACAGAACCGCCGGGCCGTCAACCAGATCTGGAACGGCGCGGGACGTTACGACGTACAGCCGGAGCAGGCCGCCTTCGACCCGGAGGGCGACCCGGAGCTGTACATGAACACGGTGATGGGCCTGGCCCGCCGGGACTACGATTTTGCCCGGTTCCAGCCTATGCTCCATGCCTTTCAGCAGCAGCCCCAGGGCGGGCTGTACACCGACGTATTCTGGCTGGGGCTGGCGCACGCCGTCTACGAACGGGAAGCGCCCCGCCGTCCGGCGCTGGACGCGCTGCGGCGAGAGTACGCCCGCCGGGTGCTGGCGGAAAGCGGTGAGGGCGGCGACCCCCGGCAGATACCGGCGCTGCGGCGCTGCTGGGCCGCACGGATCCTGGGGGCAGACCGCACGGAGGACGAGTGGCAGACCGCCCTGCTGGACGGGCTGGCCTTCTCCCCCGGCTGGGACGAGCAGGAGCTGACGCGCAGGACGGAGGAGCTGCTGTACCGGTACTTCCACCGGGCGCGGCGCAGCGTCACCGACCGCCAGTGGGCGGCGTGGGCGGGGCGCTCCCTGACAAAGGGCGGCGGCATCCGGTTCATCAAGCCCAACGCCCTGCGGGCGCTGTCCCACACGGACAGCGGCGGCGGAGCCGGTCAGGCGTCCCGGCTGCTGTCGTTTTTACAGGGCCGCACGCCGGAGCCGATCCTGCGGCGGTATGTGGAGGACTGCTTCGGTGTGTCCATGCTGACGCCGTCGGAGCTGGCGGAGGCGGAGCGGCTGCTGTGTACCGGGCCCCACCGGAACTGCCGCCTGCACTTCACCCGGGGCACGCCGCCGGACCATCCCCCCGGGCCCAACGCCGCGTGGGACGCGGAGCACTTCCGCCAGCAGCGGGCCAAGAACCGCGCCTACTATCAGGCGCGCCTTGCCGAAAACCAGATGGCGCTGCACCAGCTGACCCAGAAGCTGCAGAACGTCCTGCTGCTGCGGCAGGACGACGGCGGTACGGGGGCGCGGGCGGGCCATCTCCGGCCTGCGCTGGCGTGGCGCGCCGCCGCGCTGGACGATGAGCAGGTGTTCCTGCGCCGCCGTCCCGACGAGCCGGACGAGCTGTCCGTGGACATCCTGCTGGACGGCTCCGCCTCCCAGAACCTCCAGCAGGAGAAGCTGGCCACGCAGGCGTATCTCATCGCGGAGAGCCTGACGCGGTGCCATATCCCGGTGCGGGTCAGCTTTTTCTGCTCCGTCAGCGGGTGCACGGTGCTGCGCATCCTCCGGGACTTCGGCCATCCGGAGGAGAACGACGCCTGCTTCGACTACACCGCCGCCGGGTGGAACCGGGACGGTCTGGCCCTGCGGGCCATGGGGTGGCTCATGCGCCGCAGCACCGTGGAAAACCGGCTGCTGTTGCTGCTGTCCGACGCCAGTCCCAACGACGACCAGCGCATCCCCGTGGGGGCGCTGCCGCTGGGCGGTCGCAGCTACAGCGGCAAGCAGGGCGTGGAGGACACCGCCGGAGAGGCCGCCGCCCTCCGCAGGCAGGGCGTCCGCCCGGTGTGCATCTTCACCGGCTCCGATCAGGAGCTGGACAACGCCCGCCGTATCTACGGCGCGGCGCTGGAGCGCATCCCCACCGCCGGTTGGCTGGCTGACGCCGTCAGCCGCCTGCTGTGCGCGCAGCTTGCGAGGACATAGCGAAAGAGAGCCGCCATACGGCGGCTCTCTCAGTCTTTCGAGGAACCCGGTCTGTAATCAGACGGAAGGGAGAACGCAAGCGTTCTCTCTTATTTTTTACCCCAGAGGGGCCACGGCGGCTTCCGCGAAGCTGTTATCCACCAGACGGCTGAAGTCCACCCAGTCCGCCTTCCGCAGCTCGCCGGCCTCGGTCATCACCGTCTCCAGACGCTCCAGCGCGGACTGCTCCATCATGGGTACGGCGTTCCATGCGTCGATCTGCCGGTGACGGGCGGTGACGGTCTCCAGCACGTCAAGGCCGGTGTCGGGGAACTGATCGCAGATGGCCTCCGCCACCTCGCGGTCGGTGTGCTCCGTGATCCAGCGCTGCGCCCGGGCGATGGCGTTGGTGAAGCCCTGCACCACCTCGGGATGGGCAGCCATATAGCTCTGGCTGGCGAAGTAGGCGGTGTAGGGGATCTCGCCGGATTCCTCGCCGATGGAGCAGAGGACATAGCCGTGTCCGGCCCGCTCCACCTCGGTGGCGGTGGGCTCAAACAGCGTCACATAGTCGCCCTGCCCGCCGGTAAAGGCGCCGGCCATCATGTTGAACTGCACGGAGGTGTCCACCACCGCGTCCACCTGCGGGACAACGCCGTTCTGCTTCATCACATACTCCAGCGTCATCTCCGGTACGCCGCCCTTGCGGCCGCCGATGATGGTGCAGCCCCGCAGATCGTCCCACGAGAAGCTGTCGTCGGTGCGTCCCACCAGAAACGAGCCGTCCCGCTTGGTCAGCTGGGCGAAGATCACCGGATGATCGTCCTTACCCTGATTGCAGATGTAGATGCAGCTCTCCGGCCCGGCCAGCCCGATATCGGCGCTGCCGGACACCACGGCGGTCATGACCTTATCCGCGCCGCCGCCGTTGGTCAGCTCCACATCCAGCCCCTCGTCGGCAAAGAACCCCTGACTCATGGCCACATATTGCGGCGCATAGAAGACGGAGTGGGTCACCTCGCTGAGCCGGACGGTGACGGACGCAGCCTGCCCGCCGCTGCCGCAGCCGGTGAGCAGCACCGGCAGCAGCAGGGCGGCGACGCAGAAAAATGTCAGCAGTTTTTTCATGCTCGTACCCCCCAATAGTCGTTCAATATTTTTTCCCCACGCAGCACCAGCAGGTACATCAGCACCGCCGCGGCCGCAAGGATCAGCACGCTGGTCATCACCAGATCCATGTTGAACACCTGCGAGCCGTAGACGATGAGATAGCCCAGACCGGCGCGCGAGACAAGGAACTCTCCCATGATGACGCCCACCCACGAAAGACCCACATTCACCTTCAGTGTGGAGAACAGGGTGGGACAGTTGGCGGGAAACACCAGCATCCACAGGATCTGACGCCGTGTGGCTCCCAGCGTGCGCATGAGGCGCACCTTTTCCGGGTCTGTGGCCCGGAAGCCCGTGTACATATTCAGAATGGTCACGATCAGCGAGATGGCCAGGGTCATGGTGACGATGGCCCCCGTGCCCGCGCCCATCCAGACAATGAAGATCGGCCCCAGCGCCGTTTTCGGCAGGGCGTTCAGCACCACCAGATACGGGTCGAGAATGCGGGCCGCCGTGTCCGACCACCACATGAGCACGGCCACCGCCGTGCCCAGCAGCGTGCCCACGGTGAAGCCGGCCACCGTCTCCAGACAGGATACGCCGATGTGGTGCAGCAGCTGTCCGGAGCGGCACAGCGACCAGAACGTGGCCGCCATGCGGCTGGGGCAGCTGACCAGAAAGCCGTCGGAAAGCCCCACCCGGCAGCTCAGCTCCCAGAAGCCGAACAGGCCCGCCAGCAGTGCGATCTGCCAGATACGGATGCGGCGCTTCTGCCGCCGGACGCCGGTCAGGTACGCCAGCCGGCGCGGGGACAGCGGAGTATCAGCCATGCACGTCCAGCTCCTTCCAGATCAAGTCAAAATAGCGGTGGAATTCCGGGGTGTTCCGCCGCTCCAGCGGGGGCAGGCCCCGCAGTGCGCCCATGTCCAGCACCGTCTTCACCACGGCGGGGCGGGCGGACAGCACCACCACCCGGTCGGACATGCTCACCGCCTCCGCGATGTCGTGGGTCACCAGCAGGGCGGTCTTGCCCTCCTGCCGGATGATGCGCCAGATGTCCGCCGACACCGCAAGGCGGGTCTGGTAGTCCAGCGCGGAAAACGGCTCATCCAGCAGCAGGATCTCCGGGTCGGTGGCCAGTGTGCGGATCAGGGCGCAGCGCTGACGCATGCCGCCGGACAGCTGGCAGGGGCGCTTTTTTGCAAACCCCTCCAGCTCGTAGCGCGCCAGCAGCTCCGCCACATGGTCGTAGGCGGCGCTCCCTCTCTCACGCTGCACCGCCAGACCCAGCGTCACGTTGTCCCAGATGCTCTTCCACTCAAACAGCTGATCCCGCTGGGGCATGAACCCGATGCGGCGGGCTGCCCCGCCACGTCGATGGCGCCGCCGGACAGCGGCTCCAGCCCGGCGATGGCGCTCAGCAGCGTGGACTTCCCGCAGCCGGACGGCCCCACCAGACTGACGAACTCCCCCTGCGCCACGTCAAAGGACACGTCGCGTACCGCCTCCACCTCCCCGTCGGGGGCCTGATAGCAGGCGGCAGCATGACGGAGATGTATGCTCATAAAGCCTGTGACCTCCTGTCACAAAAAATGCGGAGAATCCCTCTCCGTTCTCATTCTATGCCGGGGCGGGCCGGGGGTGAAAAAAATCGGCGGGCGCGGAAATTTCCTGTTGACAAACCGGCGGCGGCGTGGTATAACGTAACCAACCTACCGGATAGGTAGTAAATGCAGAACACAGGAGGGTGTGCCATGAGAACGCGGCCCGCAGATCATACGGACTTTCGATGTTGCCGCGGCGGCTGTTCCGCCTCCGGGCGCATCATATAATAGAAGCAGCAGCAAACTGACGTGATCGAAGAAAAGGAGAATCGTTATGTCCCATATTTACACCTCCGCTGACCAGCTCATCGGCAAGACGCCGCTGCTGGAGCTGACCCATATCGAGAAGAAATTCGGCCTGAAGGCCAGGATCCTTGCCAAGCTGGAGTATTTCAACCCCGCCGGCAGCGTGAAGGATCGCGTGGCCCGCGCCATGATCGACGACGCCGAGGCCAAGGGCGTCCTGAAGCCCGGCAGCGTCATCATCGAGCCCACCTCCGGCAACACCGGCATCGGCCTTGCCTCCGTGGCGGCGGCAAGGGGCTACCGCATCATCATCGTCATGCCGGAGACGATGAGCGTGGAGCGCCGCCAGATCATGAAGGCCTACGGCGCGGAGCTGGTGCTCACCGAGGGCGCCAAGGGCATGAAGGGCGCTATCGCCAAGGCCGACGAGCTGGCCAGGGAGATCCCCGACAGCTTCGTGCCCGGTCAGTTCGTAAACCCCGCCAACCCCAAGGCGCATTTTGAGACAACCGGTCCGGAGATCTGGGACGATACCGACGGTCAGGTGGACTGGTTCGTGGCCGGTGTGGGCACCGGCGGCACCGTCACCGGTGTGGGCCAGTACCTGAAGTCCAGGAACCCCGCCGTGAGGGTGGCCGCGGTGGAGCCCAAGTCCTCCGCCGTGCTGTCCACCGGCGTAGCCGGCTCCCACAAGATCCAGGGCATCGGCGCGGGCTTCGTGCCCGACGTGCTGGACACCAAGGTGTACGACGAGATCATCCCCGTGGAGAACGACGACGCCTTCAGGCTGGGCAAGGAGATAGGCCGCAGCGAGGGCGTGCTGGTGGGTATCTCCTCCGGCGCGGCGCTGTGGGCGGCCATCGAGCTCGCCAAGCGCCCCGAGAACGAGGGCAAGAGCATCGTGGTGCTGCTGCCGGATACCGGCGACCGTTATTTGTCCACACCGCTGTTCGCGGACTGAGCAGAAAACCGAAAAAGAGGAGTGTCTCGACACTCCTCTTTTTTTTGCGGGCAGAAAACGCTCCGGCTACGGGATACGCTCTTCAGATGACGTAGCTGCCGCCCTGCGGCGCATTCATCAAATCGGCCAGCGTGACGCCGGTGAAGTAGCTTCGCGTCAGGTCGTAGTACCCCTGCCACACCGGCAGAGTGCGGCACTCCGCCGCCCGCTGGCAGGGCGCGGCGTTCCGCTGCAGGCAGGATACCGGCGCCAGATCGCCCTCCGCCAGCGTCAGTATCTCCCAGAGGGTGTACTCCTCCGGCTCGCGGGTCAGGCGGTAGCCGCCGCCGGCGCCGTGGACGCTGTCGATGAGCCCCGCCGCCTTCAGGGCGGGCATCAGGCGCTCGATATATTTCAGGGATATCTCCTGCCGTGCGGCCACCTCCTTCATGGGGATGTAGCCGCCGCTGCGGTGCTCCGCCAGATCCAGCAGGATACGGACGGAGTAACGGCCCTTGGTGGAGATCATGGAAAAGCCCCCTTTGTCGGTTGATACGCCTATTATACCACCGGAGTGGTAGGAAATGCAAGAGTGGTTGACAGCGGCGGCGTGGGGGACTATGATGCAGGTAGAAAAGAGGCGGGAGGGACTGTCATGGAGCAGCATTTTTCCGCGCCCGGACGGATAGAGCTGGGCGGCAACCATACCGACCACCAGCACGGCTGTGTGCTGGCCGCCGCCGTGGATCTGGAGATGACGGCGGCGGTGACGCCCAACGGCGCCGGCGCCATCCGGGTATTCTCCCACGGCTTCGCGCCGGCGGCGGTGGACATCGGCAGCTGGGATGTCCGGCCGGAGGAGCGGCACACCACGGCGGCGCTGGTACGGGGCGTGGCGGCGCAGTTCGCCGCACGGGGCGCGGCGCTGTCCGGTGTGGACATCCGTGTGACCAGTCAGGTGCCGGTCGGGTCGGGGCTGTCCAGCTCCGCCGCCTTTGAGGTGCTGCTGGGCCGTGTGTTCAGCGGCCTGTTCTGCGGCGGCAGCGTACCGCCGGAGGATATCGCCCGCATGGGACAGGCGGCGGAACGGGACTATTTCGGCAAGCCCTGCGGCCTGATGGATCAGATGGCCGCCAGCGTGGGCGGACTGGTGTACATGGACTTCGCAGACCCGGCCCATCCGGCGGTGGCCCGCATCGACTGCGACCTCCGCCGCAGCGGGTATCGCCTGTGCGTGGTGGACAGCGGGGCGGATCACGCCGGCCTGACGGCGGACTACGCCGCCATTCCCCATGAGCTGCGGCAGGTGTGCGCCGTGTTCGGCGCGGAAGTCCTGCGGGACGTGGACGAGTCCGCGTTCTACCGCCGTCTGCCGGAGGTGCGGGCGGCGGCAGGCGACCGGGCGGTGCTGCGGGCCATCCACGTCTTTGACGAGAACCGCCGGGCGGCGGCGGAGGCGGAGGCCCTGCGGCACGGGGACTTCGGGGCGTTTCTGGCACTGGTGAACGCCTCCGGCGCGTCGTCGTGGCAGTATCTGCAAAACGTGGCGGCGGCCGACCCCCGCCATCAGGCGCTGGCACTGACGCTGGCTCTGTGCCGCCGGGCGCTGGGCGGGCGGGGCGCCGTACGGGTACACGGCGGCGGCTTTGCCGGGACGGCGCTGGCCTTCGTGCCGGAGGAGCTGTGCCTCCGCTTCCGGCAGGAGCTCGAGGCGGCGCTGGGGGTAGACAGATGCTGTTTTTTGTCCGTCAGGAATCCCCTTGCCGTCAACGGTGAATACTGTTAAAATATAGTACATGGACAATGCCAAACGCTTTCCCGCGTTGGAAAGGAGTCATATTATGAGAAAAACCAAGATCGTCTGTACGCTGGGCCCGGCCACCGACCGGGAGGGTGTGCTGCGGGACATGATGCTCTCCGGCATGAACGTGGCCCGCTTCAACTTCTCCCACGGCACCCATCCGGAGCATAAGGCGCGTCTGGACGCCGTGAAGGCCCTGCGGGAGGAGCTGCACCTGCCGGTGGCGGCCATGCTGGACACCAAGGGCCCGGAGGTGCGGCTGCGCAGCTTCAAAAACGGCGCTGTGGAGCTGACGGCGGGGCAGGAGTTCACCCTGACCACGGAGGACGTGGAGGGCGATGAAACGCGCTGCGCCATCACCTACGCCGCGCTGCCCCAGGATGTCAGCGCCGGAAACAGCATTCTGCTGGACGACGGACTGGTGCGCCTGACGGTGCTGGAGACAACGGCCAAGACCATCCGCTGCCGGGTGGAGAACAGCGGCGCCATGAAGAACCACAAGGGCGTCAACGTGCCTGGCGTGTCCCTGTCCATGCCTTATATGAGCCAGCAGGACAAGGACGACATCCTGTTCGGCGTGGAGCAGGGCTTTGACTTCATCGCCGCCAGCTTTGTCCGCTGCGCCGCCGACATCCGGGACATCCGCCGGGTGCTGGACGCCGCCCACTCCCGCATGCGCATCATCGCCAAGATCGAGAACCAGGAGGGCGTCAGCAACCTGCGGGAGATCCTGTCCGAGGCGGACGGCGTCATGGTGGCCCGGGGCGACATGGGCGTGGAGATCGACTTTACGGAGATCCCCGCCATCCAGAAGGACATGATCGCCCAGTGCGTGGCCTGCGGCAAGCCGGTCATCACCGCCACGCAGATGCTGGACTCCATGATCGAAAACCCCCGGCCCACCCGCGCCGAGATCACCGATGTGGCCAACGCCATCTACGACGGCACCGGCGCCATCATGCTCTCCGGCGAGACGGCGGCGGGCAAATACCCGGTGGAGGCCGTCAAGACCATGGACGCCATCGCCCGCCGGACGGAAAGCGGCATCGACTGCTCCCGGACGGCGGTGCTGCCCGCCCGCACCCATCTGTCCGTGACGGCGGCCACGGCCCACGCCGCCTGCACCACGGCGGCGGACATCGGCGCGGACGCCATCCTGACGGTGAGCCAGGGGGGCGTCACCGCTCAGATGGTCAGCCGGTTCCGGCCGGAGGCCACGGTGGTGGCCCTGCTGCTGGATCCCCAGATCCAGCGCCAGATGGCGCTTTACTGGGGCCTTGTGCCCATTATGATGGAGCGGGCGGACAGCACCGACGAGCTGGTGCGCTCTGCCATCGACACGGCGGAGCGCGCCGGCCTTGTAAAGCACGGCGATCTGGTGGTGGTGACCGCCGGTGTGCCCGTGGGCGTGTCCGGCACCACCAATATGATCCGCATCGAGCAGGTGGGCGGCGCGCTGGTCAACGCCGCCGGCATCGGCGATCAGACTGCCTCCGGCCCGCTGTGCGTCTGCCGCACGCCGGAGGAGGTGCCGGAGAAGTTCCATCCCGGCGACGTGCTGGTGGTGCCCTATACCAACAACGAGCTTCTGCCCTACATGAAGGAGGCGGCGGCGGTCATCAGCGAGGAGCTCAGCCCCGAGGGCCATACGGCCACGGTGGGTCTGCTGCTGCACAAGCCGGTGATCATCGGCGCGGTACATGCCACCCGGCGGCTGCACGACGGCGTGCAGGTGTCCGTGGACTGCGCACGGGGCATCGTGCAGGTCATGCCGCAGTAAGGAGGGGACGTATATGGTCATCGGATTCATCGGACTGGGCAATATGGCCTCCGCCATGGTGCGGGGCATCGCGGCGGCGCAGCTGGAGGGCGTGACCCTCTGCGGCCACAATCCCCATCCGGAAAAGGCACGGGAGCTGGTGGAGCAGTGCGGTCTGCGGCTGTGCGCCTCCAACACGGAGGTGCTGGCGGCCAGCGACGCGGTGGTGCTGGCGGTAAAGCCCCAGATATTGGGGGACGTGCTGGCGGAGATCGCGCCGCAGGCGGCGGGAAAGCTGTTCCTGTCCGTGGCGGCGGGTAAGGGGCTGGCGTGGCTGGAGGAGCGTCTGGGCCGTGCGGCCATCGTCCGCGCCATGCCCAACATCAACGCCGTTGCGGGCGCGTCCGTCACCGGCTGGTGCGCCAACGGCGCCGTTGACGCGCCCCAGAAGCAGCTGGCAGCCCGGCTGTTGGGTACCTTCGGCACGGCGGTGGAGGTACCGGAGAAGTTCATGGGCATCGTGGGCGCCATCGGCGGCGCGGCACCGGCCTATACCTATCTCTACATCAATGCGCTGGCGGAGGCGGCGGTGCAGGCCGGTATGCCCAAGGGCATGGCGGTGGAGATCGCCGCCGCCATGGCGGAGGGCAGCGGCCGCATGGTACGGCTGTCCGGACAGCAGCCGTGGACGCTGATCGATCGGGTCACGTCCCCCGGCGGCACCACGGTGGAGGGCCTGCTGGCCCTGCAGCGGGGCGGCTTTGAGCCGGCTGTCCACGCGGCGGTACAGGCCGTGCTGGAAAAGGACAAGCGCATGTGACGAAAGCGCGGCGCGGCAGGTCATGCTTGCGGCGCCGCTTTTTCATGCTGAAAACGTAAAGGAGGAACGCGCCATGTGTACGGCGGCGGCATATCAGACAAAGGACTTCTACTTCGGGCGGAATCTGGACTACGAGCGCACCTTCGGGGAGAGCGTGGTCATCACGCCCCGCCGCTGGGCCCTGCCGCTGCGGCACGGCCCGGTGCTGGAAACGCACTACGCCATGATCGGCATGGCCCATCTGCGGGACGGCTTCCCCCTGTACTACGATGCGGTAAACGAAAAGGGCCTGTGCATCGCGGGACTGAACTTTGTGGACAGCGCGGTGTACCATCCGGTGCGGGAGGGCGCGGAGAACGTGGCCCAGTTCGAGCTGATCCCGTGGCTGCTGGGGCGCTGTGCCACACTGGCGGAGGCCCGTGCGCTGCTGACGCGCACCAACATCACCGGCACGGCGTTCTGTGAGGGGCTGCCGGCGGCGCGGCTCCACTGGATGATCGCCGACCGCACCGGCTGCATCGCGGTGGAGTCGGTGGCCGACGGGCTTCGCGTCTACGACGATCCGGCGGGGGTGCTGGCCAACGAGCCGCCGTTCCCCGTGCAGCTGTTCGCCCTGAACAACTACGCCCAGCTGTCGCCGGAGCCGCCGGTGAACCGGTTCGCGCCTCAGCTGCCGCTGCGGACATACAGCCGGGGCATGGGCGCCATGGGTCTGCCGGGGGATCTGTCCTCCCAGTCCCGGTTCGTGCGGGCGGCCTTCGTCCGGGCCAACTCCGTCTCCGGCGATAGCGAGGCGGAGAGCGTGAGCCAGCTGTTCCACATTCTGCGCGCCGTGGAGCAGCAGCGGGGCTGCTGCCGTCTGGACGGCGGCGCCTGCGAGCTGACGCTGTACACCGGCTGCTGCAATGCCGACCGGGGCGTGTATTACTACACCACCTATGACAACAGCCGGATCACCGCCGTGGATATGCACCGCGCCGAGCTGGACGGCAGTGTGCCGGTAAGCTATCCGCTGCTGACGGGCCCGCAGATATACCGGCAGAACTGAATTGCCAAATCAAAACAGGATGGCATCCGAACTATGAATGCAGCGCCTTTCGCAGCGATCCTTTTTGGCATCACCGGCTATGTGCCGGTCTGGCTCATCTGGATGTGACCCCCGCGCACCACACCTGATATGCACAAAAGCAGCAGCCCCACGGCTCCGCCGTGGGGCTGCTGCTTTTGTGCATATCAATCGCTGTCCAGCTTGAGGACGGCCATGAACGCCTCCGTGGGCACCTGCACCGTACCCAGATTCCGCATCTTCTTCTTGCCCTCCTTTTGCTTCTCCAGCAGCTTCTTCTTACGGGTGATATCGCCGCCGTAGCACTTGGCCAGCACGTCCTTGCGCATGGCCTTCACCGTCTCGCGGGCGATGATGCGGCCGCCGATGGCCGCCTGAATAGGCACCTCAAACAGCTGGCGGGGGATGTTGTCCTTCAGCTTCTCGCACAGGCGGCGGGCGCGGCCGTAGGCCTTATCCCGGTGGGCGATGAAGCTCAGAGCGTCCACGCCGTCGCCGTTGAGCAGCAGGTCTACCTTCACCAGATCGCTGGTGCGGTAGCCGGACAGCTCGTAGTCCAGCGAGGCGTAGCCCTTGGTGTTGGCCTTCAGCGTGTCGAAAAAGTCGTAGATGATCTCGTTCAGCGGCATCTGATAGTGCAGCTCCACCAGATGGGTGTCCAGATACTGCATATCCTTGAACTCGCCGCGCCGCTCCTGACACATGGGCATGATGTTGCCCACAAAGTCCTGCGGGGAGATGATGGACACCTTCACATACGGCTCCTCCGCGTGCTCGATGGTGCCGGGATCGGGGTAGTTGTGGGGGTTATCCACCTTCACCATGGTGCCGTCGGACTTGTAGACATGGTAGATGACGCTGGGCAGCGTGGTCACAAGGTCGAGGTTGAACTCCCGCTCCAGCCGCTCCTGAATGATCTCCATGTGCAGCATGCCCAGAAAGCCGCAGCGGAAGCCGAAGCCCAGCGCCACGGAGGATTCCGGCTCGAAGGTCAGGGAGGCGTCGTTGAGCTGCAGCTTCTCCAGCGCGTCCCGGAGGTCGGGGTACTTGCTGCCGTCCTCGGTGTAGATGCCGCAGTACACCATGGACTGGGCGGGGCGGTAGCCGGGCAGCGGCTCTGCGGCGGGGGTCGCCGCGTCGGTGATGGTGTCGCCCACGCGGGTGTCCTTGACGTTTTTGATGCTGGCGGTAAAATAACCCACCTCGCCGGCCTGCAGGCAGTCCGTAGGCTCGTTGCCCAGCGGCTTGAGGTAGCCGCACTCCAGAATGGTATACTCCGCGCCGGAGGCCATCATCCGGACGGTCTGTCCCTTGCGGACGGTACCCTCCATGATGCGGAACAGCACCACCACGCCCACATAGGGGTCGTACTGGCTGTCGAACACCAGCGCCCGCAGCGGCGCCTTGGGATCGCCCTTGGGGGAGGGCACGTTCTGCACCACGTCCTCCAGCACGGCGTCGATGTTGATGCCCAGCTTGGCGGAGATCTCCGGGGCCTCCAGCGCCGGCAGGCCGATGATGTCCTCCACCTCCTGCTTGGCCTTCAGGGGGTCGGCGGCGGGCAGGTCGATCTTGTTGAATACCGGCAGGATCTCCAGATCATGATCCATGGCCAGATAGGTGTTGGCCAGCGTCTGGGCCTCCACGCCCTGGGTGGCGTCCACCACCAGCAGCGCGCCCTCGCAGGCCGCCAGCGACCGGCTGACCTCGTAGTTGAAGTCCACATGGCCCGGGGTGTCGATGAGGTTCAGGGCATACGTCTCCCCGTCCTGCGCCTTGTAGAAGATCTGCACGGCGCGGGACTTGATGGTGATGCCCCGCTCCCGCTCCAGATCCATATTGTCCAGCAGCTGGTTCTCCATCTCCCGCTCCGGCACGGCGTTGCACTTCTCCAGCAGGCGGTCTGCCAGCGTGGATTTACCGTGGTCGATATGGGCGATGATGGAGAAATTGCGGATATGGGATTGGTCAAACATAGCAAAAAGCCTCCTTTGGAAACTGTCGTCTTACTGCTTCGCCGTCAGCTCATCCACGTTGTGGATGACCTGCGCCGTGCTCTGCCCCAGTCCGGGGGCGGCGGTAAGGGCATCGGAGGTCAGCTCCGGCATCTGCTCCGCCCCGGCCAGCGCCCGCAGGTACGATGCGCGGCTGCACAGCATGGCCGCGTCCACCGCACCGGCATCGAAATCCACCGGGTCGGTGGCGAAAAAGTCCTCGTTGCCGCCGCTGCGCCGGTACAGGTGCCGCAGCAGCGTGTACAGCGCCGTGCTGAGACAGTCGCCGGCGGCGGTGATGGCCGCCCGGTCGCCGCACTTGCCCAGCAGGTCGAACAGCACGCCGGTGGTGTTTACCACCAGCTTCTTCTGCAGCGTGGCCAGAATACTGCCCTTCAGCGTCCCCTTTTCATCGCTGGCATCGTACAGCTCCCCCGCCTCGATGATGGAGCCGTCCCGGGAGTTGGTGCGCCCCAGCAGGAAGTCCGCCGACACATGGTAGAAGTCGCAGGCCCGGGCCACGAAGGCCAGTCCCGGCTCCCGGATGCCGTTTTCGTAGTGGCTCAGCAGCGCCTGACTGATGCCCAGCGCCGCCGCCGCCTTCCGCTGGCTGATGCCCATCTCCTGCCGCAGCAGGCTCAGTGTTCTGGAAAAATCCGTTGCCATCTCTCTCACCCCGTCAATTTTTATACAGCCCGTAAATCATACCCTATTTTATACAGCTTGTAAATGATTTTTTATCCGCCGGACGGAAAAATTTGCAAAAATTTGCACCGCCGCCCCGGCTGTGCTACAATAGGGCCAAATCACTTCGGAGGTGCATCATGGAAGAACAACTGACCCTGTATGTGCGCTATACAGCCAAGGACGGCTGCCGCGAGGCCTTCGTCCGGGAGATCGTGGAGGCGGGCATCCTCACCCTCATCCGGCAGGAGCCGGGCTGTCTGGCCTACGACTACTACTTCTCCGCCCAGGACGAGAACGTGGTGCTGCTCATCGAGCAGTGGGAGAGCGCGGCGCACCAGCGCGTCCACATGGAGCAGCCCCACATGACCCGGCTGCGGGAGATCAAGAACAAGTACATCGCCGACACCAAGCTGGGCCGCGTCCGGCTGGAGGACTGACCATGCTGTTCGACACCCACGCCCACTACGACGATGAGTCCTTCGACGCCGACCGGGACGCGGTGCTGACGGCGCTGCCGGAGCAGGGGGTCGGTCTGATCCTGAACCCCGGCTGCAACGTGGAAAGCTCCCGCAAGGCGGTGCGGTATGCGGCGGCGTACCCTCACGTCTATGCGGCGGTGGGCATCCATCCGGAGAACTGCGGCGGCTGCACCGCCGGCGATCTGGATGCCATCCGCGCTCTGGCACAGCTGCCCAAGACGGTGGCCATCGGTGAGATCGGGCTGGACTACTACTGGGCGGAGAACCCGCCCCGGGACTTCCAGCAGCAGGTGCTCCGGCAGCAGCTGGCGCTGGCGCGGGAGCTGGCGCTGCCCGTCATCATCCACGACCGGGAGGCCCACGCCGACACGCTGGCCATCGTCCGGGAGTTCCCCGGCGTCACCGGCGTGTTCCACTGCTTCTCCGGCAGCCCGGAGATGGCGCGGGAGCTGCTGAAAATGGGCTGGTATCTGGGCTTCGACGGCCCCGTGACCTACAAGAACGCCCGCCGCGCCCCGGAGGTGGCGGCGGTGACGCCGCTGGACAGGATGCTCATCGAGACGGACAGCCCCTACATGACGCCGGTGCCCTACCGGGGCAGGCGCAACGACTCCGGATACGTCCATCTGGTGGCGGAAAAGCTGGCGGAGTGGAAGGGCGTGACGCCGGAGGAAATGGCCCGCGTCACCACGGAGAACGGGAAGCGCCTGTTCCGCATCCCCTGAAGACAGGATATCCCCGGCTCATCCGGGACACAGAACAGCGGAGGGCTGCGCCCTCCGCTGTTTTTCGCCAATCTGCCGGTTTGCTCTTGCATTTTATTGAATCATTCGATAAAATGGATGTCTGATAATGATTTAACGGAGGTATTCCCCCATGAAGCAACTGAACCGCTGGGTCTACGCCATCGTGGGCGTGATCGTGCTGCTGTTTGCCGGTCTTGTCTACGCATGGAGCGTGCTGTCCACCCCCATCGCCGCCGAGTTCACCGCGTGGAGCAAGGCACAGCTGAGCCTGACGTTCACACTGGTGATGATCCTGTTCTGTGTGGGTTCCCTGCTGTGCGGCCTGCTGGCCGGTAAGCTCAGCGCCAAGACATCCGTGCGCATCGGCGCGGTGCTGTTCCTGCTGGGCTTCCTTCTGGCCAGCCGCACCCAGACCCCGCTGATGCTGTATATCGGCTTCGGCTTCCTGTGCGGCCTCGGCTCCGGCATGTGCTACAACGCGGTAATGAGCACCATGGTGCGCTGGTTCCCCGACCGGCCCGGCCTGATCTCCGGCGTACTGCTGATGGGCTTCGGCGGCGGCAGCTTCGTCATCGGCAAGCTGTATCAGGCGTGGACGCCGGCGGAGATCGGCGGCTGGCGCACCAGCTTTCTGGTGATGGGCGTCCTGATCTTCGTGGTGCTGGCCGTGTGCTCCTTTTTCTTTGTGGCGCCCCCGGCGGACTTCACGGCCCCGGCGGCCAAGGGCGGCGGCAGGGCCGTCCGGCCTGCGGCGGCGGACTGCACCCCCGGCCAGATGCTGAAAAAGCCGTCCTTCTGGCTGTACTATGTCTGGGCCATCGCCCTCAGCGCCGCCGGTCTGGCCCTGATCTCCCAGGCCAGCGGCATGGTGTGGGAGGCCAGCGCCGGCCAGACCGCCGCCGCGGTGGCCACCATCGTGGGCCTTATCTCCATCTGCAACGCGCTGGGCCGCGTGCTTTTCGGCGGCATGTACGACAAGTATGGCCGCAGCCTGTCCATGCAGCTGGTAAACGTCCTGTTCATCGCCACCGCCGCCATCCTGCTCTTCGCCCTCACCAGCCGCAGCGTCACGGTGGTCATCCTCGGCTTCATCGTGGGCGGTCTGGCCTACTCCGGCGTGACGCCCACCAACTCCGCGTTCTGCCGGGCCTATTTCGGCCCCGCCCACTATCCCGTGAACTTCCCCCTCATCAACAGCAACCTGATCTTCGCCAGCTTCGGCAGCACCATCTCCGGCGCGCTGTTCGATGCCAGCGGCTCCTACAACAGCACGTTCTTCCTCATCATCGGACTGGCGGCGGCTGGCATCGTCTGCTCGCTGGCTATCTCGGTGCTGGATAAAAAGCAGAAGTAACACGCGCAAAAAACGCCTGACCGCACAGCGGTCAGGCGTTTTTTATGGTCGCTTGTATGGTCGCTTGTATGGTCGCCTGCGGCGGTCAGCACAGCTTGGCGCCGGCAGGCACGCTGTCGTCAATGAGCATCAGGTGCAGCTTCTCCTCGCCGTGCTCGTGGTGGACGGCGGAGATCAGCATACCGCAGGAGGGGATACCCATCATCTTTCGGGGCGGCAGATTCAGGATGGCGATAGCCGTCTTGCCGATGAGCTGCTCCGGCTCGTAGTAGTGGTGGATGCCGGAGACGATGACGCGGTCGGTGCCGCTGCCGTCGTCCAGCGTGAACTTCAGCAGCTTGTCGGACTTCTTCACCGCCTCGCAGCTCTTGATCTTCACGGCGCGGAAATCGGACTTGAGGAACGTGTCGAAGTCCACCTCCTCCTCCACATAGGGCTCCAGCTCCACGGCGGGCTGGGCCGCCTTCTTCTGGGCCTTCTGCAGGGCGTCCAGCTCTGCCAGCGCCTTCTCAGCCTCCACGCGGGGGAACAGGTTCTCGCCCTTGCAGACCTGCGCCTCGGCGGGCAGCACGCCCCACACATTGGCGCTGTCCCACGTCCGGGCGTCCTCACCGGCGCCGATCTTCTCAAAGATCTTGCCGCAGGTCTCCGGCATCACCGGGGTCAGCAGGGTGGTGCAGACGCGGATAGTCTCCAGCAGGTTATACAGCACCGTGGCCAGACGGACGCGCTTGCTCTCGTCCTTGCCCAGCGTCCACGGGGTAGTCTCGTCGATATACTTGTTGGCGCGGTCAACGACCTTGAACACCTCGTCCAGACCGTTCTGCAGCTGCAGCTTGTCCATCTCCGCCTGATAGCGGTCACGCAGGGCGCAGACGGTCTTTTTCAGGTCGCAGTCCTCCGGGGCGTCCTCCCGCTCGGCGGGCAGCCGGCCGCCGAAGTACTTCTCCGCCATGCCGGTGGTACGGCTCACCAGATTGCCCAGCTTGTTGGCAAGGTCGGTGTTGATGGTGTTGATCAGCAGCTCGTTGGAGAAGTTGCCATCGGAGCCGAAGGGGAACGTCCGCAGCAGGAAGAAGCGCAGGGCATCCACGCCGAACATCTCGGACAGGGCGTAGGGATCCACCACGTTGCCCTTGGACTTGGACATCTTGCCGCCGTCGATGACCAGCCAGCCGTGGCCGTAGACGTGCTTGGGCAGGGGCAGGCCCATGCTCATCAGCATGGCGGGCCAGATGATGCTGTGGAACCGGACGATCTCCTTGCCCACGATGTGGTAGTCGGCGGGCCAGTACTTATCAAAGTCGTGGTAGCGGTCGTTCTCCAGGCCCAGCGCCGTGCAGTAGTTGAACAGGGCGTCCACCCACACATACACCACATGGCCGGGGTCGAAGTCCACGGGGATGCCCCACTTGAAGCTGGTGCGGGAAACGCACAGATCCTCCAGACCCGGCTTGATGAAGTTGTTCACCATCTCGTTGACGCGGGTGCGGGGCTGCAGGAAGTCGGTGTCCTCCAGCAGGTGCTGCACCTTATCGGCGTACTTGCTCAGACGGAAGAAGTAGGCCTCCTCCTCGGCGTCGTGTACCTCGCGGCCGCAGTCGGGGCACTTGCCGTCCACCAGCTGGCTCTCCGTCCAGAAGCTCTCGCAGGGGGTGCAGTACTTGCCCTTATAGGCGCCCTTATAGATATCGCCGTTGTCATACATCTTCTTAAAGATGCGCTGCACGGCGGCGCAGTGATAGTCGTCGGTGGTGCGGATGAACCGGTCGTTGGAGATGTTCATCAGCTTCCACAGGTCACGGACGCCCCGCTCGCCGTCCACGATGCGGTCGACGAAGGCCTGGGGGGTCATACCGGCCTCCTCCGCCTTTGTCTCGATCTTCTGGCCGTGCTCGTCGGTGCCGGTGAGGAACATGACGTCATAGCCCTGCAGGCGCTTGTAGCGGGCGATGGCGTCGGTGGCCACGGTGCAGTAGCTGTGGCCGATGTGCAGCTTGTCCGACGGATAGTAGATGGGCGTCGTGATATAAAACGTCTTCTTTTCCATGAGTCCTTTATCTCCTTTTCCGCCGCCCCGAATGGAAGGGCGGCTCAAAATAGTGGCAGTCATTCACTCTATTTTAGAGCACGCGGTGTGCTTTGTCAATGTATTCACCAGTCAGGCAGCAAAAAACCGCCTACTTTTTGCGCAAAAACCCATTTACAGACGGAAAAAGATTTTGTATAATGTTCGATGGCAATTATGCGGCGCAGCTCACAGTGCCGAACGGAACAAATAAACTTAGGAGGAAACCCACTATGCCTTACAGAATTCTTGTGATCAACCCCGGCTCCACCTCCACCAAGATCGGTGTGTACGAGGACGAGCAGCTTCTCTTTGACAAGACCCTGCGCCACAGCGCGGAGGATATTGCCCAGTTCAACACCATCCCCGCCCAGAAGGACTGGCGGCGCGATCTGGTGATGAAGGCGCTGCGTGAGCAGGGCTTCGACGCCCGCACCCTCTCCGCCGTCTCCGGCCGCGGCGGTCTGCTGCGTCCCATCCGCGGCGGCACCTACGCCGTCAACGACAACATGGTCAAGGACTGCACCATCGGCGTGCAGGGGCAGCACGCCTCCAACCTGGGCGGTCTGATCGCCCGCGAGATCGGCGACGAGCTGGGCATCCCCTCCTACATCGTTGACCCTGTGGTCATCGATGAGATGGCTGATGTGGCGCGCTATGCCGGTCATCCTCTGTTCCAGCGCGTCAGCATTTTCCACGCTCTGAACCAGAAGGCCGTGGCCAAGCGCTTTGCCAAGGAGCAGGGCAAGAAATATGAGGAGCTGAACCTCATCGTCTGCCACATGGGCGGCGGCGTTTCCATCGGTGCCCACATGAAGGGCAGCGTGGTGGACACCCAGAACGCACTGGACGGCGAGGGTCCCTTCTCTCCCGAGCGCTCCGGGTCCCTGCCCACCGGTCAGCTGGTGAAGCAGTGCTTCTCCGGCAAGTACACCGAGGGGGAGATGCACCGCATGCTGTCCGGCCGCGGCGGTCTGGTGGCCTACACCGGCTCCAACGACATGCGCTATCTGCTGGCGCAGGCCGAACACGATAAGAAGATCGCCGGTGTGGTGGACGCGTTCCACTATCAGATCGGCAAGGAGATCGGCGCCATGGCCGCCGCTATGCACGGCAAGGTGGATCAGATCATCCTCACCGGCGGCATCGCCTACGGCAAGGAGACGGTGGACGCCATCTCCGAGATGGTCGGCTGGATCGCCCCCATCACCGTCTACCCCGGCGAGGACGAGCTGCTGGCGCTGGCACAGGGCGCGCTGCGCGTGCTGCGCGGCGAGGAGAAGGCCCAGGAGTACCGCCGTCCCCGTCCCGAGGACAACAACTGAGCAATACGCGGCAAAAGGCCGTCCGGTTCACACCGGACGGCCTTTTTATGCCCGCCGCACCTTGACACCGCAGGCGATCCCCGCTATCATGGAGGGACTTACATAGAAAAGGAGAGCGTACTATGAAAAATCTGATATTCCTCGTCATCGCGCTGGTGCTGGCCGTCGTGGCCACCGTGCTGGCCTTCATCTTCCTCGTGCCGGAAAAGCGCCGGGAGAAGCTGAACGCCTTCGGCAAGTTTCTCCACGATGCCTTGAACTTCAAGTACCTGATCGTGGAGAAAGTCCTGCAGGCACTGTACATCTTCGCCACGGCCTTTGTGATCCTCTACGGCGTGCTGCAGCTGTTCAACGTCCAGCAGAGCTACTGGGGCGGCGGCGCCACATGGATGGGCGGCAGGGGCCTGCTGCTCATCATTCTGGGGCCCATCGCCGTGCGTCTGAGCTATGAGCTGATGATGATGGCCGTCCTGCTGGTGAAGAACGTGATGGAGATCAACCGCAAGCTGGCCGACCAGACCGGCTCCGCCGGGGCGGACGTGTTCCGCACCCCCGACGTGCAGGAGCTGAAGGCGGCCGTCCAGAGCCACAAGGCGGACGCACCCGCCGCGGAGAACACGGACACCCCTGAGCAGGAGCAGTAAACACGCACAAAAAGGCCGTCCGGTGTGAACCGGACGGCCTTTTTATGCGTTTTCAGGAGGTCAGCGCAGCGCGCCGATGATGCTCCGGTACTTGTTGATGTCCGAGCCGCCGTTCCACGTCATGAAGCCGCCGGTGCAGCCGGTGTCCCGCAGAGCCTTGACCTCCGCCGCCACCTCCGCCTCGCCGTAGGTGTTGTACGGCTCCCACAGGGCGTTGTACGCCTGGATCCATGTGCGCACCGCCGCCGGCGAAGCCGTCTCCGCCTGCCGCTGGGCCGCCGCCGCGCCGAACATGTGCACCGTATCATAGGGATGCTCCCACGGCTTGTAGTCGCCCTGCGCACTGTAATGGTCGGGATAGGGCATGCCGGAGATGGCGTCCACCGCCGCGCTGATGGCCGGCCAGTACTGGCCGCAGGCGGTGACGTAGGGGTTGGCGCACTCGCCGAACACGTCGCCGGACAGGTAGTACCCGGCGCTGTGAAGCCGCTCTGCCGCGTACAGCAGGAACCGCTGCACCGCCTGCGCCTTGCTCTCGCCGTAGGTGTTGCGGTAGTCGATGGTACCCGCCTTTTCGTAGCTATACGCCCCGTCGGGGAAGCGGATGTAGTCGAACTGGATCTCGTTGAAGCCCAGGGCCGCCGCCTCCAGCGCCAGATCCACCTTGTACCGCCACACCGTGCGGTCGTAGGCGCTGGGCCAGTACATGTGGCTGATCTGCAGGGGCGTTCCGTTCAGGTCACAGATGACCTGCTCCGGGTGATCCGCCGCCAGATGGGCGTCGTTGAACACGGTGATGCGGCCGATGAGGTAGTAGCCCGCGTCCTTCAGCTTCTGGACGTTGGCCCGGAAGCCCTCCATGGTGTCCATGGCCGCCGCGTAGGCCGAGGGGCTGTACTGCTGCATCACCGGCGAGGCGTAGGACACGGCGGTGCCGTCCACGATGTCCACCACAAAGGCGTTGACGCCGCTGCCCTCCGCCGCCTGCAGATAGCTGTCGGCGTACTGGACGGCGGAGCCGTTGAGGTACAGCGCCCGCACCTCGTCGGGCATGTCGTTGCCGGGGATGGGGCCCTTCTCCACGGGGTAGTAGTCCAGCCCCGCCGCGTCGCCGCCGCCCCAGCTGTCGCCCCGGGAGGCGTGGAGCTGATACAGCGTCTCGTCGTACTGGACCAGCGCTTCCTCCTCCGTCATGCGGACGTTGTCGGCGGCGATATAGCCCTCGCCCCGATCGCAGGACACCCGCCAGCGCAGCACCGCGCCGTCATCGTCCAGCCCGTCAAAGCCCGTGACCGTCAGGGCCATGCCCTTTTCCACGGCGCAGCCGGGGACGGCCCCCGTCTCGTCCAGCAGGCTCATGCCCCGCAGGGCGTACACCGTGTCCACCTGCACCGCGTCCTCATAGCGCAGGGCCAGATGCTGCTTTTCCAGCAGCACATACGTCTCGCCGTTGACCACGCGGACGTATGCGCCGTCGCTGTCCATATCCGCCAGCACATAGTGCACCTCCGTGCCCCGGGTCAGGGAACCCAGCACCGCCCCCTCCCCGTCATATACAGGGACGGACGCCTCCGGGGCCGCCGCGTAGCCCACCGCCGTTTCCGGCGCGGGGGGCGGCAGCTGCTGGCGGTAGATATACACGCCCAGACAGGCCAGTCCCGCCAGACACAGCAGGGCGATGACGATGCCTGCGGCGCTGCCCCTTCTGCCGGCTCTCTCTTTCGTTGACATAAGCGTAGCTCTCCTTGTGCTCTTTGATCTTGTGCAGGTCATTATACGATATTCCACGCCGTATTTCTACCCAAATATTGTGGCGGCGCTGACAAATTTTTCTTATTTTTTGTGTTTCTCCCGCTTTTCAGGTAGACAACGACAAAAACCGATGGTATACTGTCAGTGATTATTGTTATGTAAATCAGCCGGTGCTTCTGCACCGCTCTACCGACTCTTTTATAAAGGCAGGGTGTATGCGATGAAATGGATGAAACAGGGCGCCGCTGCGGTACTGGTAGCCGCGCTGGCGCTGAGCCTGCTGGCCACCGGACTGATGGCCGCCAGCAAAAACTGGCTGGGCGCGGAGCTGGGCGATCTGAGCCAGTACTACGAGACGGGCAACAACGCCGATCCCGGCTTCTACTCCACGGTGGATGGCGATCAGGGCGGCACGTCCTACGGCATCTACATGTTCGCCAGCAACGCCGGCACGCCGCTGAGCTTTGTCCAGTGGCTGCAGGAGTTCAGCTCCGGCTCCATCTACCGCTATATGGGCGATAAGCTGTACAACGCCTACGCCTATAACCTCAGCGGCAAGTACGCCCCCGGCTACGGCAGCAACTTCAACGCCACATGGCGCAGCATCGGCGACGACTATCCGGAGGAGTTCACCCAGGCCCAGAAGGACTACTGGGAGACTCACGCCTACGCGGATCTGCTGAACAATCTGAAGGCCGCCGTCCCCGCCTTTGACCTGAACGACTACTCCATCGCCCTGCGCAACGTGCTGTGGAGCCGCAGCGTCCACCACGGCGCCGGTGTGATCCGCGGTGCCAACAGCAGCGACGGCCGCAGCGGCGCCACCGGCGTGGTGCTCCGGGCCTTCGACAAGCTGGGCGGCTTCCGGAACCAGAGCGAGGCCCAGCTGATCCAGGCCATCTACGACGAGTGCAGCCGCCTCAGCGCCGCGCCCGAAGCGGACAAGAGGAAGCGCATGTCCGGCGAGACGGCGGAAAAGTACGGCATCAGCGGCCAGTCCATGGCCTATTTCAGCGGCAACTCCGGCGACGTGCAGCTCAGCGTCTACCGCCGTCTGCACGTCAACGAGCCGGCGGACGCGCTGGTGATGCTGTACGCCAACTCCGACGCCCCGCTGGCTGACGGCGACTACCGCGTCTCCCCCCACGGCGCCACCGACCGGGCGCTGGCCGCCAACCTGTCCGGCCTGACCAAGGCCGCCGACGCGGCCGCCGTCCGGCTGACCTACTACGCCAGCGGCTACTACACCCTGACCATCGACGGCAAGCGCCTCACCGACAGCAACGGCAAGGTGACGCTGTCCGCCCCCACCGCCGACAACAACCAGCTGTGGGAGCTGACCGGCAGCGGCTCCTACGTCCTGAAAAACCGCGGCACCGGCCGCATGCTGGCGCTGGCCGACAAGTCCGTGACCGTCACGAAGGACAGCGCCTCCGCCACGAAGCTCCAGTTCTCCGCCATCGGCGGCAGCTGGAACACCGAGGGCATGTTCTACCCCAGCAGTGAGGACTTCACCACCAAGCTGGTGTCCGGCCGCTCCTCCTATCCCCTGCGCGGCGTCGTCACCAGCAGCCTGCCCATCACCGGCATCACGGTGAAGGTGGTCTCCTCCGGCGGCGGCACCGGCTTCACCGCCTCCAGCAGCATCAAGGGCACCGTGTACTACTACGACCTGTGGAATCTGGACAGCGCCTGCGCCTTCAGCAAGCTCAGCGCCGGACAGTACACCATGACCATCACCGGCACCAACTCCGCCGACTCTGTGACGCTGGCGGAGAGCCGCTTCACCGTGGATGTCAACGCCAACCCCGACCCCGGCGGCCTCACCGATGAGGAATACGTCGTGGCCTTCCAGGTGGGCGACACCACCATTGAAAGCCGTGTGTACAGCCTGACCGATACCTACGGCGAGCTGCCCACCGTGGAGGAGGCCGGGTTCCAGGGCTGGTTCCGCGGCGACGGCACCGAGGTCTCCCCCAACTCCCCGGTGGCCGCGTCCAACCACACGCTGTACGCCAAGTTCGGCGACCTCTACACCGTCACCTTTAAGGTGGACGGCGCCGTGGTGCGCACATTCAAGCTGTCCAAGGGCGAGCTGATCGCCGCCCCGTCCAACCCGGTGAAGGCGGCGGACAGCAGCTATACCTACAGCTTCAAGCAGTGGGTGGATCAGAACGGCGGCATCTTCACCGCCAACGCCATCTACATGGGCAATGCCGACATCACCTACACCGCCCAGTTCACCAAGACCGCCAAGTCCAGCGGCGGCGGTGGCGGCGGCGGCGGTGGCAGCAGCACCGATCCCGATCCCATCAAGCCCACCGGCGCCTTCCTCACCGGCATCGCGCCGGAGACCTCCGTCAAGGCCCTGAATGTCTCCGGCTACACCGTGTACAGCGGTAAAACGGAGATCACCTCCGGCTATGTGGGCACGGGCATGACCGCCGTCAGCGGCAATGCCAGCCTGACCATCGTGGTCACCGGCGACGTCACCGGTGACGGACGCATCACCATCACCGATGTGGTGAAGCTGCAAAACTACGCCGCCGGCGCCGGCGATCTGAACGAAGCCGCCATGAAGGCTGCCGATATCAACGGCGACGGGCGCATCACCATCACCGATGTGGTGCAGGCCGCCCAGGTCACCGTGGGGCAGCGCACCATCTGAAGCGGGAGGTAACGCATGAAAAACAAGCTCCTTCGCACCGCCCTGTCCCTGACCGCCGCCGTACTGCTGGTACTGGCGCTCCTGCCCCGGCCGGCCTACGCCGCCGGCGCGTCCCTCTCCGGCAGCAGCAGCGTGCAGGCGGGCAACTCCGTGACGCTGACCCTGTCCGTCAACAGCAAGATCTACGGTCTGACGGCGGATCTCAACTGCGGCAGCAACCTGACCTTTACCAACTACACCTGCTCCGTCAGCGGCTGGAGCATTCTGGTGAATCAGAACCACTTCAGCGTCTACGGCACCTCCAGCGCCAGCGGCGCCGTCATCACCGTCACGCTGAAGGTGTCCTCCGGCACGCTGTCCGACACGGCGCTCAGCGCCAGCTTCGACAACATCGTGGCCTCCGACGGCGACAGCGATATCGACATGGGCTCCGCCACATGGTCGGGCACGGTGGCCGCCGCACCCAGCGACAACTGCTCCCTGTCCGCCATCATCGCCGGCAACTTCACGCTGAACCCGGCGTTCTCCCCCAACACGACGTACTACACCGCCAAGGTGCCATACAGCGTGGAAAAGCTGAATCTGGACTACAACCGGGCCGACAAGACCCAGTCCGTCTCCATCAGCGGCACCCAGCTGGCCGTGGGCCTCAACACCGTGACGCTGAAGGTCACGGCCGCCAACGGTGCCACCCGCACCTACACCATTGAGGTCACGCGGGAGCAGGACCCCAACTACAAGCCCTCCTCCGACGCCACTCTCTCCCAGCTGGGCATCGAGGGCGCGGCCCTCAGCCCCGCCTTCAGCAGCAGCGTCAGAGACTACATCGCCTACGTTCCCTTTGAGACGACCACGGTGAAGCTCTCCGCCGCCGCCAACGACAGCAAGGCCAGCGGCGTCAGCGGCACAGGCGACGTGACCATCGACAAGGACGGCGACAACCTCGTCACCGTCACCTGCACCGCCGAGGACAAGACCACCAAGGAGGCGTACACCATCCATGTGGTGCGCATGCCCCAGTACACCGGCATCGTGCCCACCGTCACCGTTACGGAGCCCGACCCGGAGCCGGTGCCCGATCCGGAGCCGGAAGTTCCCATGCTGGAGATCCCCCTGAACGTCAAGCTGCCCCTGCTGGGGGAGGTACGCACCTCCGTGGCCATCATCGGCGGTATGGTGCTGGTGGCGGGTCTGCTGTTCCTGCTGGGTCTGTTCATCGGCCGCAGCACCGGCGGCAATGACGACGATGGGCCGGACGATCCCCCTGCGCGGGACGACCGCCGCCCCCGCCGTGACCGCAGCCGCGATCGTGACCGTGACCGCCGGGAGGAGCGCCGCCCCGTCCAGACGCCGGAGCGCCCCCGCTCTACGCCCCGCATCGTACCCAGGGAGCCGGTGAAAAAGGCCGCTCCCCCGGTCCGGAACTGGGCGGATTTCGACATCCCGCTGGACGATGACGAGCCGCCTGCGCCCAAGGCGCAGCCCAAGTCCGCCGCCCCCGACCTCCCGCTGATGCAGGAGACGGTAGGCCGGACGCTGGCCGATCCTCCCACCCCCGGGGACGCGGAGGACGTGAGCACCATGTCGCTGGAGGAGCTCCTGAAGGATATCCACAATATGTAACAAAAAAGCAGTTCCCTGCGGCGCAGGGAACTGCTTTTTGTCTGTGGCTATCCTGTTTTACCTGTTTTTCAGCGCTTTTCCGCCCGCAGCGCCGCCGCGGCCGCACGGGCGGCGGCCGCCGCGTCCTCCGTATACACGTCCGCGCCGATCTCGTCGCAGAAGCTCTGGCTGATGGGCGCGCCGCCAACGAAGATCTTCACCCGGTCGCGGATGCCTCTCTCCTCCGCCAGCGCCACCACGCGGCGCATCTCCGACATGGTGGTGGTCAGCAGGGACGAGCAGGCGATGATGCCGCAGTCCTGCCGCAGCGCCGTCTCCACGAACTGCTCCGGGGACACGTCCACCCCCAGATCCACCACCTCGATGCCGCTGCCCTCCATCATGATCTTCACCAGATTCTTGCCGATATCGTGCATGTCGCCCCGCACCGTGCCGATGCAGGCCCGGCCCAGCCTTTCACCGCCGCTGCCGGCCATCAGGGGCTTCAGCACCGCCAGCGCCGCCTGCATGCACCGGGCGGCCATCAGCATCTCCGGCACGAAGGCACGGCTGGCGGAGAAGTCCTCGCCCAGCTGATCCATGCCCCGCACCAGCCCGCCGGACAGGATGTCCTGCGGCGTCAGGCCCTGCGCCAGCGCCTCCTGACACAGGGACAGCACCTTGTTCCGCTGTCCCCTCTGCAGGGCGGCGGCCAGACGGCCCAGCACGCCCTCCCCGGTATCCGCCGTTTTTTCCGCCGCCGCGCCCGCCGCCGGACGGGCCAGCACCCGCCGGGGCACCGGCGGCACATCGAACCGCGGCACATGCAGCTCGGCGTTGTAGGCATCGATGGCCCCGTTGATGCAGGCGTCCACATGGGGATACACCGCCCCCGGCAGGCCGTAGGTGATGGAGGGGATGAAGTGCCCCCGCGGACAGCAGTCCGCCAGCACCCGTCCCGCGTAGGCGCGTATCTCCTCCGGGGACGTGTCCGCCCGGTCGATAGCCGCGCCCATGCCGCCCATCAGCACCAGCCTTCCGTGCAGACGGCGCTGCAGGGCGGGGATGTCGTTCTCCGGCAGCACGCCCTGCCACACCTGAATGCCGATCTCCGCCATATCCTCCACGATGGGGGCCAGATAGGAGTCTGCGTGGTGGATGGCGATGCAGCCCCGGGAGCGGATGTATCCGTAGAACCGGCGGTACGGCTCCTTGAAGAACGCCCGCCACATCTCGGGCTTCATGAACAGGGCGTCCTTGGTGCCCCAGTCGTCGTGGGAGAAGATCACGTCCGGGCGCAGGCCGTCGATCAGCAGCTTCACATAGGCCAGCCGGTATTCCAGAATGTACTCGATGAGGTCGTGCATCTCCTGCGGATGCTCGTAAAGGCCGGTCAGTGTGTTCTCGAAGCCCATGAGGAAGTGGCACTGCTCAAAGATGCCGGTGCCCATGAACCCCGCCAGCAGCCGCCCCTCGCCGCAGGCGGCCCGGGCCTGCTGCCGGCAGGCCTCCCAGCCGTCGGCACAGTGCGCCGCCAGGTCCGGCGCGTGTACCGTCTCCCGCCAGCATGTCACGTCCGGGCACACCGCCAGACCGTCCTCCGTCACCGGCATCGGCCCCGGCGCATCCTCCGGAAAGCTGATGGTGGTGCCCCAGCGATCCACGCTGACGGTGCCCCGCTTCCGGTTGCCCCGCAGGTAGGTATTGGCCGGGTCGTTCAGGCACATATACAGCGCCTCGTACTGCCGCAGCTGCCGCTCCGGCTGGCCGTCCGGCTTCAAAAGCTCCAGAAAGTTCTCTTTTGCTGTCATCATGGCGCACTCACCTCACAAAGACTCTTGACAAAGCAGCCATATCCTGCTTAAAGTATTGGTAACATTATAAAAATCCCGCACTTTCCTGTCAAGTGCGGCCTGTCATTTCACAACGGAGGTATGGCTATGGAGCTTCGTTTCCCTCTTATTCTGGACGGCGCCACCGGCACCGAGCTGCAAAAGTGCGGCTACACCGGCGATGTCAGCGCCGAGCAGTGGACACTGTCCCACCCGGAGGCCATCCGCGCCATCCAGCGGGACTATGTGGCCGCCGGCAGTCAGGTGCTGTACACCCCCACCTTCGGCGGCAACGCCGTGAAGCTGGCGGAGCACGGCGTCACCGGTCAGACCGCCGATTATAACCGCCGTCTGGCCGCCCTTTCCCGGGAGGCGTCCGGCGGGCGGGCGCTGCTGGCGGGCGATCTGGCTCCCACCGGTCTGTTCCTCTCCCCGCTGGGCAGCGCGTCCTTCGACGATCTGGTGGATGCCTACGCCCAGCAGGTGTCCGGTCTGGAGGAGGCCGGCGTCGATCTCTATGTCATTGAGACGATGATGACCCTGTCCGATGCACGGGCCGCCGTGCTGGCCGTCCGCGCCGTCACCGACAAGCCCATTTTCGTCACGTTCACCTGCGACCGGAACGGCCGCAGCATCTCCGGTACCGACATCACCGCCGCCCTCACCGTGCTGCAGGGCATGGGCATCGACGCCTTCGGCCTGAACTGCTCCGCCGGGCCGGAGCAGATGCTGCCCCAGCTCCGGCGCCTGCGGGAGTACGCCCGCATCCCCCTGATCGCCAAGCCCAACGCGGGTATGCCCACCATTGTGGACGGCCGGACGGTGTACGACTGCCCGCCGGAGCAGTTTGTCTCGCTGGTGCCCGACATGCTGGCCTGCGGCGTCATGATCTTCGGCGGCTGCTGCGGCACCACCGCCGCCCATATCGCCGCCCTCCGCGCCGCGCTGGACGGCGCGTCCGTGACGCCCCCCGCCCCCCGGCACACCGAGCTGCTGCCCGCCGCCACGGAAAAGCTGCCCTGCTGTCTGCCCGCCGACGCGGGCCACGGTCCCATCCTGTCCGTCACCCCCGATCTGGAGGATGCGCTGGCCGCCGCGCTGGAGGAGGACTTCCCCATGACGGCGCTGCGCCTGACCTCCCCGGCGGACGCCGCCGCGCTGGCCGAGTGCCAGTATATGCTGACCAAGCCCCTGTGCCTTGTCTGCGACGACGCGGCGGTGCTGGAGCAGGCGCTGCGGGTCTATCAGGGCCGCGCCCTGTACGAGGGCGCGCTGCCGGAGGATCTCCTCCGCCCACTGGCCGGCAAATACGGCCTGCTGTACTGACCGGAAAATCAAATAAATATCCCCCGGCGAAGCCGGGGGTATTTATTTTGCGGGCGAAGCCCTATG
>OLXP01000134.1_pt1 | contig 54817 bp, 50 predicted proteins | sample 1644201 | NCBI WGS metagenome assembly OLXP01 (sample SAMEA103958163, study PRJEB25191) | human gut metagenome
TAACTGCCTTCGTGTAGGTGGAGCCCACATCGCAGCCGCCGTAATATTTCATGGTTTTCTCTCTCCCTCGCAATTATTTGTTGTACTCGTAATGGGGCTTGTCCATATCGTACTTCTTCTTCAGCGGATCGCGGCGCTCCATGCGGTCGTAATGGCGGCACAGGAACGGCTCCACGCCGTAGAACAGGGCCTTGCCGTCCAGATCGAAGAAGAACACAGCGAACAGCGCGGCGTATACGCCTATTCCGATGAGGATGATCTTTTTCAGTATTTTCAGCACCTTGCGCATTTTTTCGCTCCTCCTTTTACCAGCTCATGGAATCGTCGAACTCCAGCAGAGACGGATCCAGCGGCTCCTCATGCATAACGGTGGTCATGTAGTCGTTGATGATGCTGCGGATCTCCGCGCGGGAGACGTTGCGCTTGTCGGGCAGCGCGTGGGGCATCCAGATGGCGTGGATGTTCCGTGCGCGGAACTCGTCCTCGAACAGGCCGTGGACGCCCTGCATGCCCTTGCACAGCAGCTGGTCGTACATCATGACCATGTCGCAGTGGAACCGCTCCATATTCTCCCACAGCTCGAAGATATGGTGCATGCCGCCCACGGCCATTCGCCGCATGGGCGCCCACTCGTGGTAGCGCGCCATGTCCTCCAGCGTGTTCTCGTAATTGTCGGTGCGCAGGGTCATGTCGAACATCAGGGAGTCCATGTTCATGATGGTGTTCAGGCCCCAGCAGTTATACGCCCATGTACACCAGTTGGAGTAGTACAGCGGCGCGCAGCTCCACGCGATGACGCGGTGACGGGTCAGGGGGAAGTTGTTGATGCGCTGCTCCACGCACTTCTCCATGATCTTGCGCACCTTCTTGTCCGTCTCGTGCCAGATGGGCAGGTCGCCGTACTGCGCCTGATAGATGCGGTACAGCGCTTGGGACACGCCGTTGATGGGATAATAGTTGGTGTTGGCCGCCACGTCCCACTTTTCCCACTCGAAGCGCTGCAGCTCGTTCTGGCTCTCCAGCTTTCTGCACAGCTGCCGGTAGTCGAAGGGCACGCCGGTCTGCTCCTCGATGAATCTCCACGCCTCCTCGATCTCCTTCATGCAGTGCTTCTGCACCAGCGGATCGTCGAACTGCATGGGCTGGGGCATGGCGAACAGCGGCTTGTCGATGAGCCAGTCCTGAATGATGGACGTGGCCACGGAGCCATCACAGGCCTCGTTGGACGTGATGACCGCCTTGTAGTAATCGGGCACATCGTCCAGCACGAACAGGCCGGCCTCCGCCTGACACATGGGGCAGGGATCGCCAGGCAGGCCCAGAGACTGCACCGCGTCGATGTAGTTGAGTACCGTGTGGTTGTTGACGTGGCAGGTGACGAAGTAGGGGATCATCTGGAGGGGGACATTCTCCACCTCCTTGCTGAACGGGTAGAAGATACCGCCCCACACCGTCTCATCGTGGGCGATGGTCTTGTCGTGCCGCGCCTGCACCTTCTTGCTGCCCTTGTTGGCGTTCAGGTCGTTGCGGAACATCTGCATGAACTGGAAAATGGTGGCGTTGGTCATAGCCCGGTAGTGCTGGGGGCAGGCCCTCAGCGCCTCGCCCCGGAGGCCCTCCATGCCGCGGTCGAACCAGTGCAGCACCGGCAGATAGGTCTGCCCCATCCAGCGATAGCGCCAGCAGCCCTTGGCAAACGTCCAGATGCCGCCATAGCGCATGACATCGTACACCAGCATGGCGTAGTTGTACATCCACACCTTATGGAAGTAGTAGAACGTATCCTTCACGCCGCGCCACTCGCGGTGCTTGTAAAGGCCGGTCTTGTCGCAGTACAGGTCGCCCAGACGGCGCTCGCCGTGGGGCTTGCCGTACCAGAAATCTCTGGCCAGCTTCTTATAGTCCGTGGTCTTCAGCTTTTCCGCCACGCTCTTGAAGTTGATCCTCTTCATCTCTTAACGCCCTCCTGGATCTTCTTGATCTCCACGCTCTCGATGAACGCCTGGAACCGGGTACGCAGCTGGCCGCTGGCGGAGTTGATGTACTCCTTCTCGATGGAACAGACGGGGAACCCGAAGTCGCGCTGGAGCACGATGGTGTCGATGACGCGCTCATAGCTCCAGTATTCGCAGAACTTGTTGGACGCCACGATGATGCCGTCGGCCTTGTACTCCTTGGCCAAATCGGCGATGTACTGCTTGCGGCGGCGCATCTCGTTCTGCTCCATGAAACGGGTACACTGGCTGGTCAGCAGATAGTGCCGGGCGATGGCCCGCAGGGGCGTCTCCCCCTCCCTGATCTCGATAGGCTGGCGGGACTCCATGGCGCCGTAGCAGTAACGGTCGGCCACCACCAGCGCGCCGCAGCTTTCGATAAGCTTGGTGAAGTCCGGGTCGTCGTTCTCGCTGCCGGCCAGCAGCACCTTGCAGCGGTACTGGGGCTTGGCGTCAGGCTCGCGGGTCTTCAGCTCCTCCAGCGTATCGCGCAGCTTGTCGATGATGAGATACTTGGGACAGGATGTCGTCACCAGATTGATGACGTGGAACTCGTAGCCGGTGATGGTGGGCTGCTCCAGCTTGCGGTATGCCCCGATGGCCTGCACGATGCGGCACAGCTCGTTGTGCTCCTCGATGGTCTTGCGCAGCGCCTCGTCGGAGGTATCCACGCCGTAGTTGTCCCGGAGAAAGTCCAGCACGTGGGCCTGCAGCTGCCCCTCATAGTGGTCGATGCTGTTGACGGTCTTCTTGAACGGCACGTCCGCGAACTCGCACTTGAACCGTTCGTTGTTGATGATGCCGGGCATCCGCTGCAGATGCTCCTGGAACCGGCAGGTCACGGTACACGTCTCCGTGGCCAGCTGGGCGTCCAGAAAGTTGAAGCCGCCCTCCAGCGCCCGCTCCAGCAGACTGCGGCCGTAGTGACAGGTGCGGGCGGACATGTAGTACGTCGCCATGTCCGGCGAGGTGCAGCGGGGCGCACGGAGCCGCACGGAGAAGCAGCCCGGCAGATCCAGCAGCACCTCCGGCATGAAGTAGCAGGTGTAGCCCAGCGCCAGCCTGCCGTCGTCGCGGCCCTGCTTGACAAGGTCGTTGTTTGCCTCCTGCAGCAGGTTCTCAAAGTAGATCAGGTGTTTCAGATCCCTCATTTCTCATCCTCCTAAAAATCAACGGAAAATGCGCACGTCTCTTGAAAAATTATACATAATTGCGCTTTTTTTGTCAATCAATTTGTTCAATTTGCATAGATATTGGACATTTTCCTGCTATCTGTCCGTTAAATCTGCAAAAGCCGGAAGTGAATTGACTTCTCCTCTGCCCCGTGGTAAGATAAGGCCAGCTTTGAACAGGAGGTGCGCCTATGTGCCAGCACGAACACGACCACGACCACGGCCATTGCCACGACCACGAACACCCTCACACCCACGATGCCCACTCGCCGGAGGAGACACTGGCGCTGCTGACATATATGCTGGGCCACAATCGCCATCACGCCGAGGAGCTGCATGAGCTGGCCCACAGCGTGGACGGCGAGGCGCAGCAGCTGCTCCACGACGCCGTGGTGGACTTCACGCTGGGCAATGAGAAGCTGGAGGAGGCCCTCCGCATCCTGAAGGGGGAATGAGCATGTGCCTGTCCACCGTCTATAATACCGCGCAGCAGGTGCTGTGCAAAAACGTGGCCGCCGTCACGGAGAAGGACGGCCAACTGATCTTCACGGATATCATGGGCATCCCCACCGCCGTCACCGGCAGCATCCAGAGGATTGACCTGATGGAGAGCGTCATCATCGTCCGCCAGTCCTGAATTGCACAAAAAGAGAGACGGCCTTTCGCCGTCTCTCTTTTTGTGAGCTTTTACCGCCGCACCACCTCGCGGCCATCCGACCACACGGACACGATGTTGTGCCGATGGGTCATGTAGACGGCCCTCTCGAACCGCTCCCGCACCGACAACGGATGGCTGGCCTCCGGGAAGTCGCCGTCGTCAATGACCACCGCGTGGAGCCTGTCCCCTGCCGCAAAGCCGTCTCCGGCGCCGAAATACCTGTGTCCCGCGGTGGTGCCCAGATAGTACCCCTCCGGCACCGTCAGGAAGTCCGGGTGCCACCCGTCCGTGACCCGCCGTGCCTTGGAGGTGCGGATGGTCATGGTGATGACCTTGTACATGGGCAGCTGCGCGCCACCGGCGATGTCGCTGCCCAGCGTGACCCACAGCCCCTCGTTGACCATCTGCCGCACGGGACACAGGCCTGAGCAGATGTTCACGTTGCTGTCGGCGCAGTGGGCCACCACCACGCCGGCGTCCCGGATGGCCCTGCGCTCCCGCGCATCGGAGTGGACGCAGTGGGCCATCACCGTATGATCCTTCCACAGGCCGTACTTGTCGTATGTCTCCCAGTACTGCTTGCAGTCCGGGTGCAGCTCCCGCACCCACTCGATCTCGCGGGTGTTCTCCGACAGATGAGACTGGACGTACAGCCCCCGCTCCTGCGCCAGCCGTCCCAGCGCCGTCATCAGCTCGTCGGTGCAGCTGGGGGTGAAGCGGGGCGTCAGGATGGGCTTGACATGCTCAAAATGGCAGCCGTCCAGCCACCGCACCGTCTCCCGTATGGACTCCTCCGTCGTCTCCTGCAGGACGCCGGGCAGGCCGTTGCGATCCATGTTCACCTTGCCCACATAGCCGGTGACGCCGGCCCGCTCCAGCTCGTCCATCAGGATCCATGTGGCCTCCGTGTGGAGCGAGGAGAACATGCACACCCGCGTGGTGCCGCTGGTGATGAGGTCGGTGGCCAGCCGCCGGTACACCCGGCGGGCGTAGTCCGTGTCGGCGAACCGGGCCTCCGTGGGGAACGTGTAGGTGTTCAGCCAGTCCAGCAGCTGCAGATCCATGCCCATACCCAGCATGGGATACTGGGGCGCGTGGAGGTGCATGTCGGCAAAGGACTGCATCAGCAGCCGGTCGCCGTAGTCCCGCAGCTCCGCCTGCGCCAGCTCCTCCGGCAGCACCGGGTAGATGCCCCGGATCACGCCATCCTCCAGCACCATGTAGCCCCGCTCCAGAATGGACAGCTCCCCCATTTTCGGCGCGTGGACGATATTGCCCCGTAATACCTGTGTCATGCGTCATGCCTCCCGTGCAAAAATAAAAGGCGTTCTGACCGCTGTCAGAACACCCATAGTAGCGCCGTCGGCGGCGCCGTAGAAACGTCCCGCACCGTTACCGCGGGACTATATGAGCCATATTCTGTGACAATTGTAGCAGTTTTCTCCCCATTTTGCAAGCCAAAACTTTGAGAGCAGGCCGCGTCCCGCACAACAGACGTTTCCGGCAAGGCTCCCACACAAACAGCTATCCCCCGGCTTCGCCGGGGGATAGCTGTTATACGGTGTTTACTTGCCGGGTCTTGCGGAGACGATGTTGCTGAAGTCGCTGACCGCTGTGCCCTTCACCGCCACGATCCTGTAGTAGTACGTCGTACCCGCTTTCGCGCCGGTGTTGACGTAGCTGGTCGCGGTGGTGGTATTGATCTTGCTGTACCCGCTGTTCTGCTGGGTGGAGCGGTACACCTGATACTCGGTAGCACCCGGAACAGCCTTCCATGTCAGCTGAGGCTTGCCGCTGACGGAGGAATAGCCCACCGCCAGCACGGGGGCGACCTTGCCCTCGACAACCGCGCTGAAGCCCATGGATTTACCGGAGGCGTTGAGGGCCTCCACCTTGTAGTAGTAGGTGGTGCCCAGCGCCGCGCCGACATTGGTGTAGGTCAGAGCCTTGGTGGTGTTGATAACGCTGTACGCGCCGTTCTTGGCCGTGGCGCGGTAGACCTTGTAGGACGCCGCGCCGCTGACCGCTTTCCACGTCAGCTGGGGCTTGCCGCTGGTGGAAGAATGGCCCAGCGTCAGCGTTGTCACCGTGGCCCGTCCGCTGACGATGTTGCTGTACGCGCTCTCGCCCGCGCTGTTGACGGCCTTGACCTTGTAGTAGTAGGTCGTACCGGCCTTCGCGCCGGTGTTGGTGTAGGACGTAGCCGTCACCGTGCCCAGCAGGCTGTACGTCCCGTTCTGGCTGGTGGCGCGGTACACCTTGTAGGAGGTCGCACTGGACACGGCGTTCCACGTCAGCATGGGCTTACCGCTGGACGCGGAATGGCCGATCTTCACCACCGGCGCGGACAGCTTGGGCGCCACAGATTTGCTCTGCCCGCTGACAATGTTGCTGTACGGGCTCAGCCCGGCGTCGTTGCAGGCTTTTACGCGATAGTAGTACGTTGTGCCCGCCTTGGCCCCCGTGTTGGTATAGCTGGTGGCCGTGGTGGTGCCCAGCAGGCTGTACCCGGAGCCTCTGGATGTGGAACGGTAGATGCGGTAGGACGTTGCGCCCTCCACCGCGTTCCACGTCAGCATGGGTTTGCCGCTGGACGCAGAGTTGCCGATCTTGACAGTAGGCGCAGCGGGAACCTCAGCAAGAGCCGCACAATGGAGCGTAGCATTCGTCAAGTCCGCGTTGCCATCTTCGATAGCAATTTTCGTCCAGTCCTCTGCTGCGCCATCGTAATAGATATCAGTGAGGCTGGCACAAATATAAAAGGCCGAATCACCGATGTAAGTTATGCTCTTTGGAATCTTCACATCCTTCAAACTGGTGCAATGAGCAAACGTCATATCATCAATGATAGTCATCCGATCTGGAATGGTTATAGACGTCAAACTGGAACAACCATCAAACGCCGACTTGCCAATACTGTTCACGTTATCTGGGATAGTCACAGACTTCAGATCCATGCAATTATAGAATGCGGCTTCACCGATATCTGTCACGCTATTCGGTATGGTTACAGATATCAGGTTCCAGCAGTTCTTGAAGATGCCAGCGCCTATACTAGTCACATTGTCCGGAATTGTCACGTTCTTCAGGCTGGCGCAGCCGGAAAACGCATAGTCGCCAATTTCGGTCGCACTGCCCGGAATTGTCACACTTGTCAGGCTATTGCATCCCTCGAATATGCCGTCGGGAACGATGGTCACGCTGTCCGGAATTGTCACACTTTTCAGACTGGTACAACCACCAAATGCCCAACCGCCAATGCTTATCACACTGTTTGGAATGGTCACACTTGTCAGGCTTGTACAACCACCAAATGCCCCACCGCCAATGCTTGTCACACTGTTCGGAATCGTCACACTTGTCAGGCTGGTGCAACCACCAAATGCACTACCACCAATGCTTGTCACACTGTCCGGAATCGTCACACTCGTCAGGCCACTGCTGCCGAATGCACTATCACCTATGCTGGTCACGCTGGTCGGTATCCTCACACTTGTCAGCAACGAGCAATACTCGAATGCAGAGTTGCCGATCGTGTGTACGCTATCCGGAATTGTCACACTGGTCAGCGACGAGCAGCTCGCGAACGCATTCCAGCCGATGCTGGTCACACTATTCGGAATCGTCACACTGCTCAGGCTGTCGCAGCTGTAGAATGCCGAATGGCCGAGATACACCACGCTGTTCGGAATTATCACACCTGTCAGACTGTCACAGCCGCGAAATGCCCAATCACCGATGCTTATCACACTGTTTGGAATCGTCACACTTGTCAGGCTTGTACAACCACCAAATGCACCACCCCCTATGCTTGTCACACTGTCCGGAATGGTCACACTGGCCAGTTCGCGGCAGTTCCGGAACGTCTCGTCCTCAATGCTGGTCACACTGCCGGGAATCGTCACGCTGGTCAGCGCCTCGCAGGAGCCAAACGCCCACTCACCGATGGTTGTCACGCTGTCAGGAATCGTCACGCCGGTCAGTGCATCGCAGCAGTAGAATGCATCGCTACCGATGCTGGTCACACTATTGGGGATCGTCACGCTGGTCAAGTTTTCGCACCAACAGAAGGCATAGCTTCCAATGCTGGTCACACCGTCCTCAATGACGGCTTTCTTCACCTGTGAACCGACATCATACCACGGTGCGTTCCATTCATAGTCCGCCATCTTCCCCTTGCCGCTGATGGTCAGCGTACCGTCGCTGGTCAGTTTCCACGTCACGTTGGCGCCATTGGCGCCGCAGTTGCCGCTGCCGATCACGTCCCCGGTCGTGCCGCCGCCCGAATCGGTGCCGCCGGATGTTACCGCTAAAGATGCATTTGGCCGCCAAACAGTTTCTACTGTAGGAAATTGTTTTTGCTTCTGTGCAACTGTCAAGTCCCATCTGACGTTGCAGTAGCCTCTGCTGCTATGCCCCCAGTTGCATTCGATGACTTTCGCGCTTGACCCGCTTCCCGCATATACGACCATGGAGTGACCATTTTTATCACCATCTAGAACCCTAAGGACGTCTCCCGGCTGAAAGTCAAATCCATAGCCTACCTGGGTCATTTTTGTGAAATTACTTTCGCTTGTTCCCGCTTCGCCAAACAAAACGTATGCCATGTAGTTCGCGAAGCCCTGACATTGGCTATAACCCCCGTCGCGATTATCCAAGCCGGAAAAGTAGTGAGACCTACAGGTGTATTTTTCTTTGCTCCATTGATGTGAGCCATTACTGCCCGTGCAGGTTTTTGTGGTCAGTGCAGACATGAAGTCTCCCGCATCGACCTGCTTTTTCAATTTACTTGTTTCTGCGGCTTTATCCCGCGTTTTCGTTTGTACATAGCCTTCAAACTCCGCATCGCTGATAGTCCAGTACGGAATAGACTGTCCATTCTGTGCGCTGAAGTTATTACACGCAGCTATATACGCCTGTGCACGCTCTGTAACCGCCTTGCGCTGTGTATCCTGCGTCTCCGCCGCCCATGCCGTGTCCACCAGTGCCAGCGGCAGCATGGTCAGCACCATCACCGCCGCTAATAGAGTGGATAGCAGTCTCTTTTTCAACTTGATCTTCCCCTTCCTTGTGCCTGCTCGGCACATATTTGGTTTCATTATAGCAGTTTTCCACGAAAAAGCAAGATGTACAGTGGCAATATCCTGTCCTTTCGACAGGTGCTTCCCTGCCCGCGCCGGAAAAATATTTTTTCGGTGGATTCGGCATTTTTGCCGGAAAACCGACAGTTTTCCCGTTTTCGTTGTTGTAGTTTCTCCAAAACTCCTGTATAATAGCAGGGAAAAAACCGGCAGTATGCTGAAAATATGAGGAGGAACACCGAATGAACGAGAAATACAGCGCGCTGTTTACCCCCTGGAAGATCGGCAACGTGGAGATCAAGAACCGCATCGTGCAGCCCTCCATGGGCGGCACATCCCTGTTCGGCTGGCTGGAGCCCTGTCACTTCGACAAGGAGGCCGCCTACCACATCCTGAACCGCGCCCAGAACAACGTGGGTCTTGTGCTGCCGGGCATGCAGTGCGTCCGCGACACCATGGGCGGCCGCTGGCTCTATCAGAACAAAAAGATGTTCAAGGATCTGGCGGAGTGGCTGCCGGAGTTCCACAAGACCGGCTCCAAGCTGTTCGTCCAGCTGTCCGCCGGCATGGGCCGCTCCATGGCCATCAATGACATCATGGTCAAGATGCTGCAGAACAAGCCCTTCGGCGCCGTGGGCAAGCCGTTCCTGAACGTGGACTACATCACCGCCTCTGCCTCCGCCACGCCCAACCGCTGGTATCCGGAGTGCAAGTCCCGCCCCCTGACCGTGGAGGAGATCCACGAGATGGTGGACGCCTTTGCCAAGACCGCCAAGCTGCTGCAGGATGCCGGTGTGGACGGCGTGGAGATCCACGCGGTACACGAGGGCTATCTGTTGGATCAGTTCACGCTGGCCAACATGAACTACCGCACCGATGAATACGGCGGCTCCTTCGAGAACCGCTACCGCTTCGCCGTGGAGATCGTGCAGGCCATCAAGGCCGTGTGCGGCAAGGACTTCCCTGTGGCGCTGCGCTACTCCGTGGTGTCCAAGACCAAGGGCTTCGGACAGGGCGCCGTCCCCGGTGAGGAGTTCACCGAGTTCGGCCGCGACATGGCCGAGTCCGAGCGCGCCATCAAGTACCTGGAGGACGCGGGCTACGACATGTTCGACTGCGACAACGGCACCTACGACGCATGGTACTGGGCGCATCCGCCGGTCTATATGCCGGAGAACTGCAATCTGCCGGAGGTGGAGCATATCAAGAACTTCACCACCAAGCCCGTGGTCTGCGCCGGTAAGATGGATCCCGCCAAGGCCGCCGAGGAGATCGCTGCCGGCCGTCTGGACGCCGTGGGTATCGCCCGCCAGAATCTGGTGGATCCCGAATGGGTCAACAAGATCCTGGAGGATCGGGTGGAGGACATCAAGCCCTGCATCAACTGTCATAACGCCTGCTTCAGCTTCAACAAGTCCGAGGGTACGCCCAACATGCAGCCCATGGACGACTCCCTGCATCTGGCCCGCTGCGCGCTGACCCCCTCCACCATGCAGCACAACAAGTACAAGATCGTGCCCACAAGGAAGCCCAAGAAGGTGGCCATCATCGGCGGCGGCATCGGCGGCATGGAGTGTGCGCTGGTGCTGAAGCAGCGGGGCCACACCCCCGTCATCTTCGAGAAGTCCGGCGAGCTGGGCGGCCTGTACATCACCGCCTCCGCCATGAGCTTCAAGGAGGCCGACAAGGCCCTGCTGCGCTGGTACGAGCGGGAGCTGAAGAAGAACGATATCGAAGTCCGCTTCCACATGGAGATCAACGCTCCCGCCACCCTGCGCCGGGAGTTCGACGAGATCATCGTCTGCACCGGCTCCGCCCCCAAGACCCTGCCGGTGAAGGGCTTCAACAAGACCATCAACTTCACCCAGCTTCTGCTCAATCAGGTGGATGCCGGCGACCGCATCGTGTTCTTCGGCGGCGGCCAGTCCTCCTGCGAGGCCGCGTATGAGATGGTGCTGCAGGGCCGTCACCCCATCATCGTGGAGTACGCCAACGACCTGATCGCCACTCCCGGCACCTGTCTGGCCAACGCCTCCTTCCTCCGTGAGATGCTGGCGTTCAAGAAGGTGCCCATCTACCTGAACGCCACCATTACCGAGATCGGCGACGGCTACGTCATGGTCAAGGGCAAGGACGGCCAGACCCAGCGCATCGACTGCGACAGCGTGGTCAACGGCATCGGCTTCGTCCCGGCCCCCATCGCGCCGGACGATAAGAAGGTACACCGTGTGGGTACCTGCGAAAAGTGGGGCAACCTGCGCAACGTCATCTGGGGCGCATGGGATGTCTGCATGAAGATCTGACGCATATACAAAAGGCCCGCTCCCCTCGGGAGCGGGCCTTTCCCGCGAAAAGCGCCTGTACGCAGAAAGCGCCCCGGCCTGGCGGCCGGGACGCTTTTTCAGTCTGTTTTACCGGAAGATCTCGCCGCTGGTGGGGTTGCCCGCCGCCTGTGCCTCATCGGTGTCGATGTGCATGGTGGTGGCGCCGTCCTTGTTGACGCGGACGACCACATCGTCGAAGATCAGCTTGCGGCCCTCGCCGCCGCAGGCCACGCGGATGATGTCCTTATCCTTGACGCCCAGCTCGGCGGCGTCCTTCTCCAGGATGTGCAGGTGGCGCTTGGCCACGATGACGCCCTCGCTCAGCTCCACCTCGCCGGCAGGCCCGATCAGCTTACAGGCGCCGGAGCCCTTGACATCGCCGCTCTCACGGACAGGCGCGTCGATACCCAGTGTGCGGGCGTCGGTGGCGGAGACCTCCACCTGATCGGCCTTGCGGACGGGCCCGAGGATAGACACGTTGGCCATCTCCTTCTTGGGGCCCACGATGGTCAGGCGCTCGTTGCAGGCGTACTGGCCGGGATAGGACAGGGGCTTGCGGATGGTCAGCTCATAGCCCTTGCCGAACAGCTTCTCCACCGTCTCCTGCGTCAGATGGATGTGACGGGCGGAAGTCTCGATCATGAAACTCATAGTAAACACTCCTTTGTCATTTGCCACAATATTATGATTCCCCGCCGGGGAAACCTTCCTTTTCCGATGAGCGGCGCAGCTCGGTGACGTTGCCGATGTAGAAATACGCCTTGCCGGCGGGCACGATCTCGCCGGTGACGGACACGAAGTCGCCGGGGCGCAGGGTCTTGGCCTCCGCCATGGCCTCATCGTTTCCGTCGAAGTGGATCAGCAGGCCAAAGCCGGTATCGCCGTGGCCATCCAGATCCAGATGCCACCACGGGAAGCGCAGCGTCACCTTGCGTCCGGCGTACTTGCTCTGCTGGCCGTGGACATACTCCGACTTCACCTGATCGAAGGAGACGGGTACGATCTCGCCGTCCGGCATGTGGAAATGGAACCCGCCATACAGGCGGCTCAGCCGCTTCTCCCGGTTATTCTTCCGGCTGACCATCAGCATACCCATCAGCACCACCAGCGCCGCGCCGTACAGTCCGTGTCCCTTGACCACGAACCAGATGCACGCCAGAATACCCGATATCAGGATGATGCGGTTGATGATGTCCAGACCCAGCCAGATCTCTTTCAGCTTTCTCATGCACGTTCTCCCTTTTCTTTGTTCCAACCGTTTTATTTTACCACATCCATACCGCTTATGCAAGCAGCAAACCGCGGGCGGCAACGTAAATTTGCCCTTGCATTCTCCCTGTTTCTTGGTATAATCATAGCAGATAGCACATTGCATTGTATCATGTTTTTCTAATAGGAGGCCGTGGTATGTCTGTCAAGCTGGAATCGTATCGAGTGTTCAAGGAAGTGGCCGAGGTGGGCAACATCACCGCTGCGGCGCAGGCGCTGTATATCTCCCAGTCGGCGGTAAGCCAGTCCATCAAACAGCTGGAAAACGACCTGCAGACCCGTCTGTTCTCCCGGAACTCCCGGGGCGTGACGCTGACAGCGGAGGGCCGGATGCTCTACGAGTACGTCCGCAGCGCCATGGGCCTGCTGGAGACGGGCGAGGCCAAGCTGTCCCAGACCCGCGAGCTGCAGATGGGCCAGCTCATTATCGGCGCCAGCGACACCGTTACCAGCCAGTTTCTGCTGCCCTATCTGGACAGCTTCCACCGGGAGCATCCCGCCATCCATATCCAGATTATCTCCGGCCGCAGCCACAAGGTGCTGGGCCTGCTGCGCTCCGGCAAGGTGGACATTGCCTTTGCCAGCACCCCCACCGATCTGACCTCGCTGGAGACGTATCCCTGCTTCCCCACTCATTCCATCTTCGTGGCCGGCGCCGGGTATCCCTGCGACTTCGACCACGTCTACTCGCTGGAGGAGATGTCCGCCTTCCCCCTGATCCTGCTGGAGCGCAAGGCCTCCAGCCGCCTGTATCTGGAGCGCTTCTTCCTCCAGAACGGCCTGAAGCTGAACCCGGAGATCGAGCTGGGCGCCCGCAGCCTGCTGGTGGATCTGGCGGCCATTGGCTTCGGCGTAGCCGGCGTCACGGAGGAGTTCGTCACGCGCGATCTGGAGAGCGGCCGTCTGCGCCAGCTCAAGACCTCGTTCCAGATCCCGCCCCGCTCCGTGGATATGTGCATGCTGCGGGACGTACCCCAGACCGCCGCGGCGGAGCGCTTCGCCGCTTTCGTCAAGCAGAGCTTATCGAAGAAATAAGCCCGGCTTTTCCTCCGGTAAAACCCACAAAAATGGGCAAAAAGCACCGGGATATTCTGCATTTTTCCCTGTTGCTTTTCCCCGAAAAATCGGGCAGTATAGTACTGATACTTTTTGAGAGGAAGTGGTGATCATGCAGCAGCTGAAGGATCGCATCCAGCGGGAGGGGCGTGTTCTCCCCGGGAACATCATCAAGGTGGACGGTTTTCTCAATCACCGGGTGGATACGGCTCTGATGGGCGCTATTGCGGACGAATTTGCCAAGTATTTTGATGTAAAGAATATCACGATGGTGCTGACCGCCGAGGCCAGCGGTATCGCTCTGGCCACGATCTGCGCCGAGAGATATGGTGTCCCCATGGTCTTCGCCAAGAAGGCCAAGAGCGACAATATCGAGGGCGGCCTGTACCAGAGCGATATTTTTTCCTATACCTATAAAAAGAAAGTGACGCTGCTGGTGTCGCAGGACTGGATCCATTCCAGTGACCGGGTACTCATCATCGACGACTTCATGGCCAAGGGCTACGCCATGCGCGGCCTCATCGACATCGTGAACAAGGCCGGCGCCACGCTGGCGGGCATCGGTGTCGCCGTGGAGAAGGGCTTCCAGGACGGCGGCGACAGTCTCCGCCGGGAGGGCTACCCCATCCACTCTCTGGCCATTATCGACGAGGCCGATGAGCACCACATCCGCTTCCGGGAGGGTACCTGACATGAAGAAAGTCCTTGTGCTGGATTTCGGGGGCCAGTATAACCTGCTGGTAGCCCGCCGCGTCCGCGAGTGCGGCGTCTACTGCGAGATCAAGTCCTACCGCATCTCCATGGACGAGGTGCGCGCTTTCGCTCCCGACGCGCTGATCTTCACCGGCGGCCCCGCCACCGTGTTCGAGCCCAATGCTCCCATGGTGGACAAGGCCCTGTTTGAACTGGGCGTCCCCGTGCTGGGCATCTGCTACGGCCAGCAGCTGATGATGCACCTGCTGGGTGGTCAGTGCCGGAAGGCGGAGACCCGGGAGTACGGCAAGATCCAGCTGACCCATGACGCCTCCCCTCTGTTCGAGGGCGTACCTGAGACATCCGTGTGCTGGATGAGTCACGGCGTAGAGGTGGAGCAGCTGGCCCCCGGCTTCGCGGCCATCGCCCATACCGACGGCTGCCTGCATGCCGCCGTCTGCTGCGCCGAAAAGAACCTGTACGGTGTACAGTTCCACCCCGAGGTACTGCACACCCAGTACGGCAAGGAGATCCTGCAGAACTTCCTGTACCGCATCTGCGGCTTCCGTCCCGAGTGGTCCATGGCCTCCTATCTGGAGGACGCCGTGGCCGAGTGCCGCCGTCAGATCGGCAGTGGCCGCGTGCTGCTGGCTCTCTCCGGCGGTGTGGACAGCTCCGTGGCCGCCGCCCTGCTCCAGCGGGCCGTGGGCAACCAGCTGACCTGCATCTTCGTGGATCACGGCCTGCTGCGCAAGGACGAGGGCGATCAGGTGGAGCAGGTCATGAAGCATCAGTTCCATGTGGATGTCCGCCGCGTCAACGCCGGGCCTCGCTTCCTCGGGAAGCTGGCCGGCGTCACCGACCCCGAGCGCAAGCGCAAGATCATCGGCGAGGAGTTCATCCGCGTCTTTGAGGAGGAGGCCAAAAAGATCGGCGCCGTGGACTTCCTGGCCCAGGGCACCATCTACCCCGACGTGGTGGAATCCGGTCTGGGCGGCGAGTCCGCTGTCATCAAGAGCCACCACAACGTGGGCGGTCTGCCTGACTGCGTGGACTTCAAGGAGATCGTGGAGCCGCTGCGCCGCCTGTTCAAGGACGAGGTGCGCCAGCTGGGCACCGAGCTGGGCCTGCCCGATGAGCTGGTATGGCGTCAGCCCTTCCCCGGCCCCGGTCTTGCCATCCGCGTCATCGGCGAGATCACCGAGGAAAAGCTGTCCATCCTGCGGGATGCCGACGCCATCTTCCGGGAGGAGATGAAGCTGGCGGGCCTTGACCGCACCACCAGTCAGTTCTTCGCCGTGCTCACCGACCTGCGCAGCGTGGGCGTTATGGGCGATGAGCGTACCTACGACTATACGCTGGCGCTGCGGGCGGTGCAGTCGCAGGACTTTATGACCGCTACATGGTCGCGCCTGCCCTATGAACTGCTGGACAAGGTCTCCGGCCGCATCGTGGGCGAGGTCAAGCATATTAACCGCATCTGCTACGACATCACCTCCAAGCCCCCCGCCACCGTGGAGTGGGAATGATTTCACAGCTTGAAAAAAGCCCGTAAACACTGGACTTTTTGAGCCTTGAAATCCCTCGTGGCAACGATTTGGCAACAGAATTTCATTATTCACAAGAAAAGAGCTATCTGATTTCCAAGGAAGTCAGATAGCTCTTTTTTGTTATACGCCAATTATAATGAATTCTTCGTTCTCTCCGATTTCTTCCCTGACCCAACGGTCTATATCGGGCATCGTCGCCTTAGCTTCGTTTACAAATGCAAAGGGTACGATCTCAGAAATGTGCAAATGTATGATTTCCGCCGCCGGAAAAGTCAAGCGTCCCCTCTCCCCCAGTTTTTCGCATGAGAAGCATAAAAATCATACGTTTTACAAATGTTCTTTCCCCTGCTATACTGATAAATAACTTGCGTCCCGCCGCAAAAGCGGCTATAATAGAATGGTTATTATGCGGCAGTATGCCGTTTTACGAGAGAGGATGCAGCCATGAGCACCATCATCACCGCCATTGACCGGCACAGTCCTGCGGAAAAAGCCGGTATACAGGTGGGCGAACAGCTTTTGACCATCAACGGCCACCCCATCGTGGACGTACTGGACTACCGGTTCTACGGCTACGACCCCCTGTCCCGCGTGGAGCTGAAAACGGCAGCAGGCGCCGTGCGCGCCGTCACCATCCGCAAGGCGGAGGGGCAGGATCTGGGCCTGAACTTCGACACCTACCTGATGGATGAGATGCGCTCCTGCGCCAACCACTGCATCTTCTGTTTCGTAGATCAGATGCCGCCGGGGATGCGCTCCACCCTGTACTTCAAGGATGACGATGCGCGGCTCAGCTTTCTGCTGGGCAACTACATCACCCTGACGAACCTGACGGAGCGGGAGGCCCAGCGCATCATCGACCTGCACATCAGCCCCATTAACGTCTCCGTTCACACCACTGACCCCCAGCTGCACTGCACTATGCTGGGCAATAAGAATGCCGAGCGGTCGCTGGACTACATTCAGGCATTCTGCAAGGCGGGCATCGTCATGAACGGCCAGATCGTCATCTGCCCCGGCTGGAACGATGGCGACCAGCTGCGCCGCACCCTCCGCGACCTGACAGAGTGGCAGTTCTCCAGCTGCTCCCTTGTACCGGTGGGTATCACCAAGTACCGGCAGGGTCTGGCCAAGCTGCGCCCCGTCAGCGCTGCGGATGCGCAGGACATCATCGCCATCGCCGAGGAGTTTGGGCAGGAGAATCTGCGGCGCTTCGGCACCCGGCGCTTCTTCTGTGCCGACGAGCTGTATCTCCGGGCGGGGCTGCCCCTGCCGCAGGAGGACTACTACGAGGGCTACCGCCAGCTGGAAAACGGCGTGGGCATGCTCCGCTCACTGGAGCAGGACTTCCTGTCCGCCATGCGTCTGGAGGAGCCGGACGCCGCGCCGTCCCCCTTCACCATCGCCACCGGAACCGCCGCCGCACCGTTCCTGCGGGGACTGCTGGAACAGGCCAAGGCATACTTCCCCCACCTGAAGGGGCAGGTCATCGCGGTAGAAAACGATTTCTTCGGCCACACCATCGATGTGGCCGGTCTGCTGACAGGTCAGGACCTGTCAGCGCAGCTGCAAAGGGTGCCGTTCCTGGGGCGTGTCCTGCTGCCGCTGCATATGCTGCGCCACGGCGAAACGGTATTTCTGGATGACTACACCGTGGTGCGTCTGGCGGACGAGCTGGGCTGCCCCGTACAGATCGTAGGGATCGACGGCGGCGACCTGCTGGACGCCATGCTGGAAAAGGAGGTATAAACTTATGGCAAAGCCTTTGATCGCCATTGTGGGCCGCCCCAACGTGGGCAAGTCCATGCTGTTCAACAAGCTTATCGGGAAGCGTCTGTCCATCGTGGAGGACACCCCCGGCGTCACCCGCGACCGCATCTACGGCGAAAGCGAGTGGGCGGGCCGGAAGTTCCGTCTGGTGGACACCGGCGGCATTGAGCCCAACACCGACAATCAAATTCTCGCCTTCATGCGTGAGCAGGCCCAGATCGCCATTGACAACGCGGACGTCATCATCTTTGTCACGGACATCAAGACCGGTCTCACCGCCTCCGATCAGGAGGTGGCCGGTATGCTCCAGCGCAGCCGCAAGCCCATCGTGCTGGCGGTGAATAAGATGGACTCCACCGGCGCCATCGACCCGGATTTCTACGAGTTCTACAATCTGGGTCTGGGCGACCCCATCGCCATCTCCGCCGTCCACGGCCACGGCACCGGCGACCTGCTGGACGCCTGCTTCCAGTACCTGCCGCCGGACGACGGCGAGGAGGAGGACTCCGATGTGGTGCAGGTGGCCATCATCGGCAAGCCCAACGTGGGCAAGTCCAGCCTGACCAATAAAATTCTGGGCGAGCAGCGGGTCATCGTCAGCAACGTGGCCGGCACCACCCGCGACGCCATCGACAGCTATTTTGAGAATTCCTACGGCAAGTACAACTTCATTGACACCGCCGGCATGCGGAAAAAGTCCAAGGTGGACGACAGTATCGAAAGGTACAGTGTCCTCCGCGCCACCATGGCCATTGAGCGCAGCGACGTGTGCCTCATCCTCATCGACGCGCAGGACGGCGTCACGGAGCAGGACACCAAGGTGGCGGGTCTGGCCCACGACGCGGGTAAAGCGTGCATCATCGTGGTGAACAAGTGGGATCTCATTGAGAAGGACGGCAAGACCATGGATCGCATGCGGGAGGATATCCGCCGGGACCTGAGCTACATGCCCTACGCCCCCATTCTGTTCATCTCCGCCCTGACGGGCCAGCGGGTGAACCGCCTGTTTGAGCTGATCAACTACGTCAACGATCAGGCCGCCGTGCGCATCACCACCGGTATGCTCAACAGTGTGCTGGCCGACGCTCAGACCAGGGTGCAGCCCCCCACAGACAAGGGCCGCCGCCTGAAGATCTACTACATGACGCAGGTGGGCGTCAAGCCCCCCCACTTCGTGATCTTCTGCAACGACAAAAAGCTGTTCCACTTCTCCTACCAGCGGTATCTGGAGAATCAGATCCGCGGCGTGTTCGGTCTGGAGGGCACGCCCATCACCATTACCATTCGCCAGAAGGGAGAGGATGACGGGTGACCTACCTCGTATGGGCCTCGGTGTTTTTCCTGTTCATTGTCCTGCTGCTGGGCTATTTTCTGGGCTGTCTCAACGGCTCCGTCATGGTCAGCCACTTCGTCATCCGGGACGATGTGCGGCAGCACGGCAGCGGCAACGCGGGCCTCACCAATTTCTACCGTACCTACGGTGCCAAATACGCGCTGGGCGTCATTCTGCTGGACATGGGCAAGACCGCGGCAGCCTGTCTCATCGGCGGTGTTATCCTTCGCTATCTGGCGGGCGACTGGCAGCTGGGCGTCCTGCTGGGCGGACTGGGCTGCGAGCTGGGCCACATGTTCCCCGTGTTCTTCGGCTTTAAGGGTGGCAAGGGCATCCTGTCCGGCGGTACGCTGGTATGGCTGCTGGACTGGCGCGTGGCGCTGATTTCGTGGGGTCTGTTCGTCCTGCTGTGGCTCCTGACGAAATACGTCTCTCTCGGCTCCCTCGCCGCCGCTGTCAGCATGCCCGTCTCCACATGGCTCTTCTGCGGACACAGCGGCCTGTACACGGTGCTGGCCGCTGTTATCGCGGGACTGGTGGTCTGGTGCCACCGGGGGAATATCCGCCGCCTGCTGCGGGGCGAGGAGCAGAAGTTCCGCTGGCACACCGGCCCCGATCACGAGAAGTAAAATGTAAAAAGCAGAAAGGAAACTTCGACCTATGAAACACAATCAGATGCGTCAGGTGGTCTTCCCCATTCTGGCTGCATTCATCTGGGGTACCGCCTTCGTGGCGCAGGATATGTGCGCCGACGCCATTGGCGCCTTTACCTTCAACGCTACCCGTTATTTCGTCGCCGTGCTGGCACTGCTGGTGGTCATTCTCATCAGCGATGGAGTAAAGAAGGACAAGCCCGTCCTCACCGCCGAGGAAAAGAAGGCCGCCAACAAGAATCTGTGGATCGGCGGCCTGTGCTGCGGTGCGGCGCTGGCCATTGCCTCCAACTTCCAGCAGGCTGGCCTGGTGGCCGGTACTGACGCCGGTAAGGCCGGCTTTATCACGGCGCTGTATGTGGTGCTGGTGCCTGTGTTCGGCCTGTTCTTCAAGCGCAAGGTAAGCCTGCCCACCTGGATCGCGGTGATCCTGTCCGTGATCGCACTGTATCTGCTGTGCATCAAGGGCGACTTTTCTCTGGCTCCCGGCGACCTGCTGCTGTTGGTGTGCGCCCTGTGCTTCGCCGTCCATATTCTGGTCATCGACCATTTCACCGCCTTCTGTGACGGCGTGAAGCTCAGTTGTCTGCAATTCCTGTTCGCCGGTATCATCTCCACCGTCTGTATGCTTATCTTTGAAAAAGTGGACATGACCGCCATTCTCAGCTGCGCCCTGCCCCTGCTGTATGTGGGCATCTTCTCCTGCGGTGTGGGCTACACCCTGCAAATTCTGGCCCAGAAGGGCTCCAACCCCACTGTGGTCACCATCCTGCTCAGTCTGGAGAGCGTGTTCGCCGTCATTGCCGGCGCGATCATCCTCAAGCAGCAGATGAGCGTCCGGGAGTATATCGGCTGCGTCATCATGTTCGCCGCCGTCGTTCTGGCCCAGATCCAGTTCCCCGAGAAGAAAAAAGCGGAATAAGGCCCATAATTACATAAAAGGAAGCCTTGGGCCACCGGCCCAAGGCTTCCTTTTATGTTTCCTCCGTATCCGTCACATGGATCGTTGTCTCAATATAGATATCCTCCGCCTTCAAAAGTGCCGCCTTCAATCTGTCCCGGCATTGCATCGCCAGCGGAATGTTTTCCAATTCGTCCACCGCTTCGCTTGCCGCGGCACACACTGTGGCATACATTTTCTGGTAGTCCGCCACATTCTCTCCCCCCCCTTTGCAAATAGACTATGCATAGCCTAATAGTAGCATGCATAGCCTATAAAAGCAATCCTTTTCGGCTATCCTGAGAAAAAACACAGGAGGCCGCTATGAACACCACCGACGCTGTCCGGGATCGCATCCTGCACCTCTGCGAGGAGCGCGACATGACCATCAACCGCCTTGCCACCGTCAGCGCCCTGCCGCCGTCCAGCATCAAGAACATCCTCTACGGCAAGAGCCGGAACCCGAAGCTGCTGACCATCAAAATGCTCTGCGACGGGCTGGGCATCACCCTCGGCGAGTTTTTCTCCACCCCGGCGTTTGACGCGCTGGAGCAGGAACTCCAATAACCGAAAAAGCAGGCGGTCTGCCAAGGGCAGACCGCCTGCTTTTTTCCGCATTTTTTCACCGGCCGCAGCCGTCGCTGATCGCCGCCAGCAGCTCCGTCTTGCCCGTCCCCTTCTCCGCGGAGAATGGGATGAGCAGCGCCCCCTCGCCCAACGCCAGTGTCTCCCGGATGCGGGCCAGATTCGGCTCGATCTCGCTCTTTTTCAGCTTGTCCAGCTTATTGGCCGCCACGATCACCGGGCAGCCGGTCCCCTTGAACCAGTCGCACATGGTCACATCGTCGGCGGTAGGCTTGTGCCGCGCGTCCACGATCAGCACACCCAGCGTAATGAGGTCGGACTCGGCGAAATAGCTCTCCATCAGCTGTCCCCACCGGTCGCGCTCCTCCTTGGACACCTTGGCGTAGCCGTACCCCGGCAGGTCGGTGAAGTAAATTTTCCCGTCGATGTCGAAATAGTTGATCTGATTGGTCTTGCCGGGGGTGGCGCCCACGCGGGCAAAATTCTTCCGCCCCAGCAGCCGGTTGATCACGGAGGACTTCCCCACATTGCTGCGACCGGCAAACGTGACCTGTGGTTTTCCGTCACGGATAAAGGCATTTGCCTTTACAGCCGACAGCACGAATTCCGCCTTGTTAAAGTTGATCGCCACAGCGCACCTCCTGTCGTTCCAGTCCCGCCATGGCGGTGAGATGCTCCACCGCCGCCTCCTTCTTCGGCAGCGCCAGCGCGTGGGCGAACACGGCATCCACCGTCTCCGCCGTCACGAACCGCAGCGCCGCCCGGACGGTCTGGTCGATCTCCTCCAGATCCTTTTCGTTCTCCTTGGGAATGATGACCGTGCGAATGCCGTTGCGCTTGGCAGCCATAGTCTTCTCCTTCAGTCCGCCGATAGGCAGTACCCTGCCCCGCAGCGTGACCTCGCCGGTCATAGCCACGTCGTGGCGCACCGGCCGGCCCGTCAGCGCCGACAGCATAGCCGTGGCGATGGCGATACCCGCCGACGGCCCGTCCTTGGGCACCGCGCCCTCCGGAAAGTGAACGTGGATATCCTTGTTCTTATAGAAATCCTTGGGGATGCCCAGCTCCGCCGCCCGGCTGCGCAGGCAGGTGTAGGCCGCCTTCACGGATTCCTGCATCACCGTACCCAGATTGCCTGTCAGCTCCAGCTTGCCGGAGCCGTCCATGACTCCGGCCTCCACCTCCAGCAGCTCGCCGCCCACCTCCGTCCATGCAAGGCCGTTGACCACGCCCACCTGATCCTGCCTGCTGCGGGAATTGTCCTGATACCGGGGCACACCCAGCAGCTCCCGCAGATCTCTCGGTGTAATGTCAACTCGCTTTACATCCGTTTCTACCAGACGCGTGGCGGCTTTCCGGCACAGCTTGCCCAGCAGCCGCTCCAGCGTCCGGACACCGGACTCCCTTGTGTAGTCGCTCACCACCGCCCGGATGGCGTCGTCGCTGACGCGCAGCTGGTTCTTCTTCAGTCCGTGCTCCTTCATCTGCTTGGACAGCAGGTGGGTCTTGGCGATCTGCAGCTTCTCCTCGTCGGTGTAGCTGCTCAGCTCGATGATCTCCATCCGATCCAGCAGCGGCCGGGGGATGGTGGACGTGGTGTTGGCCGTGGTAATGAACATCACCCGGCTCAGATCCACCGGCACCTCCAGAAAATGGTCGCGAAACGAGGTGTTCTGCTCGCTGTCCAGCACCTCCAGCAGGGCCGATGCCGGGTCGCCCCGCATGTCATTGCCCAGCTTGTCGATCTCGTCCAGCACCAGCAGCGGGTTCATGGCTCCGGCGCGGCTGATGGCCTCGATGATGCGTCCCGGCATCGCGCCGATGTAGGTCTTGCGGTGACCCCGGATGTCTGCCTCGTCCCGGACGCCGCCCAGGCTGAGCCGCGCCAGCTTCCGGTTCATGGCCTTGGCCACGGAGATGGCCACGGAGGTCTTACCCACGCCGGGAGGGCCTACCAAGCATAGGATTTTCCCCTTGGCATCGGGGTTCAGCTGCCGGACGGCGATGAACTCCAGAATACGCTCCTTCACCGTTTCCAGACCGTAGTGGTCACGATCCAGCAACCTTCGCGCCTGCTCCACATCCGCCCGCTCTCGTGTATACTTGTTCCACGGCATCTCCAGACACACATCCAGATAGTTGCGGATAACGGAGGCCTCCGCGCTGCCGAAGGGCTGCTTCGCCAGCCGCTCCACCTCCTTTGTCAGACGCTTATGTACCTCCTCCGGCAGTCTGGCCCGCTGGATCTTCTCCATATACGCGGCCAGCTCCTCGTCGCCGTCGTCGCCCAGCTCATGCTGTAGGACCTTCACCTGCTCCCGCAGGATCATGTCCTTCTGCACCTGCGCCACCCGCTGGCGCACCTTCTGCTCCATCTGCATCTCCAGCGACAGCACGTCCACCTCATGGGTCAGAATGTCGTTGACGATCTGGAGCCTCCGGTTGGGACGCAGCTCCTCCAGCACCCGCTGGCGATCCTGATGGCGCAGGGTAATGTTCTGGGCGATGAGGTCGGCCAGCCGTCCCGTGTCCCGGCAGTCCAGCACCGCCGCGATGAAATCATCGCTGAGCTGGGGTGCCAGCTCCTTATACGCGCCGAACAGGGCGTAGGTGCGGCGCAGCATGGCCTCCACCCGCGCCGTGATCTTGCCGGGAAACTCCTCCTCCAGAATCTCCACGTTGGCCTGCAAAAAGGGCTTGCCCTGCCACATCCGATGCAGCCGTGCGCGCTCCTCACCCTCCACGATGACTCGAACGCTGCTGTCCGAGGTTTTGATGATCTGCAGAATATGACAAACCGTGCCGATCTTGTACAGATCCTCCTCGCCGGGCTCAGCGGTACTGATCTCCCGCTGGGTCACGAGGAACAGCCGCCGGTCGTTCTCCATGGCGTTGTCCAGCGCATAGATGGATATCTCCCGCTCCACGTCGAAGGACAGCGTCTGATGGGGGAAGGCCGTCAGCCCCCGCAGGGCCAGCACGGGTATGTTCATGGTGATACGTTCCATATGTACTCCTTTCTCTCGGAGAGAAGAAAGAGGAGAAGCGCTGACGCCTCTCCTCTTTTCCGGATCGTCAAGAGGCCGGTGCGGTTTGCTTTTCCGCCGTCCCGGTCTTGAGTTTTGCCTTGCGCGTCACCTTATCCGGGTCGCGCTCCACCAGCGGCTCCGCGCCGCCGTTGACGCAGTCCGCCGTGATGGTGACCCTTGTGATGGTGGGGTCGGAGGGGATGTCGTACATCACCCTTGTCAGCATGCCCTCCATCACCGCCCGCAGTCCGCGGGCGCCGATATTCCGCTCGATGGCCTTGTCGGCCACCGCCTCCAGCGCCTGCCGTTCAAACACCAGCTCCACGCCGTCGTAGGCCAGCAGCGCCTTGTACTGCTTGACCAGCGCGTTCTTCGGCTCCGTCAGGATGCGCACCAGATCCTCCCGGGTCAGCGCCTCCAGCGGCGAGATCACCGGCAGACGGCCCACCAGCTCAGGGATGATACCGAACTTCAGCAGGTCGTGGGGCTGCACCTGCTTCAGCAGCTCGCTGGTGCTGGCCTTGTCGGCCTTGCTCTGCACCGCGTTCTCAAAGCCGATGCCCTGCTTGCCCACGCGCTTCTCCACGATCTTCTCCAGACCATCGAAGGCGCCGCCGCAGATAAACAGAATATTGGTGGTGTCGATCTGGATAAACTCCTGGTGGGGGTGCTTCCGCCCGCCCTGCGGCGGTACGTTGGCCACAGTACCCTCCAGAATTTTCAGCAGCGCCTGCTGCACGCCCTCGCCGGACACGTCACGGGTGATGGAGGTGTTCTCGCTCTTGCGGGCGATCTTGTCGATCTCATCTACATAGATGATACCCCGCTCGGCCAGCTCCACATCAAAATCCGCCGCCTGCAAAAGCCGCAGCAGGATGTTCTCCACATCGTCGCCCACATAACCGGCCTCGGTCAGGGTGGTGGCGTCGGCGATGGCGAAGGGCACCTTCAGCACCCGCGCCAGCGTCTGGGCGAACAGCGTCTTGCCCGAGCCGGTCGGCCCGATCATCAGGATGTTGCTCTTCTGCAGCTCCACTTCCTCGTGTCCGCCGAAATAGATGCGCTTATAGTGGTTGTACACGGACACGGACAGGGCGATCTTGGCCCCCTCCTGCCCGATGACGTACTGATCCAGCACCTCTTTGATCTGCTGGGGCGTGGGGAGATCCTCCACACTGTCGAAGCCCTCGTCCATCGCCGCGCTGTACCCATCGTCCAGAATGGACATGCACAGCTGCACGCACTCGTCGCAGATGCGCACACCGGGACCCTGGATCATCCGGTGTACCTGTCCCTCCGACTTGCCGCAGAACGAGCAGCGCAGGGACTTTTTTTCTTCCGCCATGCTTTTACCTCTTGTAAATAACCTTATCCACCAGGCCGTATTCCCGGGCCTCCTCGGCGATCATCCAGTGATCCCGCTCGGAGTCCGTCTTCACCTGCTCCACCGGCTTGCCGGTGTTCTCGGACAGAATCTTGTTCAGACGCTGCTTGATCTTCAGGAAGTGCTCCACGTCGATCTCCATGTCCGTCACCTTGCCCTGCGTACCGGCGGAGGGCTGGTGTATCATGATCTCGGCGTTGGGCAGCGCGATGCGCTTGCCCTTTGTGCCGGAGGACAGCAGGAACGCGCCCATACTGGCGGCCATGCCGATGCAGATAGTGGACACGTCGCACTTGATATACTGCATGGTGTCGTAGATAGCCATGCCCGCGGTCACGCTGCCGCCGGGGCTGTTGATGTACATCTGGATGTCCTTATCGGGATCCTGCGCCTCCAGATACAGCAGCTGCGCCACGACCAGGCTGGCGGTGGTATCGTTCACTTCTTCGCCCAGGAATACGATACGGTCGTTGAGCAGACGGGAGAAGATGTCGTAAGACCGCTCGCCTCGATTGGTCTGCTCCACAACATAGGGAACCAAGCTCATAAAATAAACCTCCTGCAAAAGATAGCTACCAGATTATACCCACCCGCATATGATTTTCAAAAGCACTCTCTCTTATTCCGCGTCTTTCTTGGCGGTTTTCTTGGCAGCCGGCTTCTTCTCGGCCTTTTCGCCCTCGGTCTTTTCGCCCTCGGCCTTCTTGGCGGCGGCCTTCTTGGCGGGCTTCTTCTCCACGATCTCGCCCTCGGCCTCCAGCTCGGCCTTCTCCTCGGCGGGGGCCACGGCCACGGCGTTGTCGGCCACCAGCTTCATGACCTTCTCGCGGACGACCTGCTCCTTCACGTCCTCAGGACGCAGGTACTTCTTCACGGTGTCCAGATCCATGCCGTACTTCTCGGCCACGGACTTCATCTCGTTCTCCACGTCCTCGTCGGAGGCCTCCAGACCCTCGGCCTTGATAATGGCCTCCACGGCCAGATCCATCTTCACCTGCTCGGAGGCGGGGCCCTCAGCCTGCTGGCGGAAATCGGCCTCGGTGGTGCCGGTCATCTTCAGATACTGGTCGAAGGGGATGCCCTGAGACGCCAGCTGCTGCTTGAACTGCTCCATCATGCGCTCGGCCTGCAGCTCCACCATCTCCTGGGGGATGTCGGCCTCCACGCCCTCGGCCACCTTGGCCATCAGCACATCCTCGAAGGCGCGCTGGGCGGCCTCGGTGCGCTCGGCGGTCATCTTCTTCTTGATGTCGGCCTTCAGATCCTTCAGCGTATCGAACTCGGACACGTCCTTGGCGAACTCGTCGTCGATGGCGGGCACTTCCTTGACCTTCACCTCGTTGACCTTGACGTGGAACACCACGGGCTTGCCGGCCAGCTCGGGGGTGTAGTTCTCCGGGAAGGTGATGTCGATGTCCTTCTCCTCGCCGGCCTTCATGCCGATAAGCTGCTCCTCGAAGCCGGGCACGAAGCTGCCGGAGCCGATCTCCAGATCGAAATTCTCGCCCTTGCCGCCGTCGAAGGCCACGCCGTTGTCGAAGCCCTCGAAGTCGATGTCGGCGGTATCGCCCTTCTTGACGGCGCGCTCCACGGACACCAGACGGCTGTTGCGGTCAGCCATCTCCTTCAGACGTGCGTTGACGTCGGCAGCGGCCACCTTGACCTCCGCCTTGGGGGCCTCCAGCCCCTTGTACTGGCCCAGCTTCACCTCGGGATACACGGCCACGGTGCACTTGAACACCACGCCGTCCTTGGTGCAGGACTCCAGCTCCACCTGGGGATAGCCCACCGTCTCCAGACCCTGTTCCTTCACAGCGGCCTCGTAGGCATCGGGCAGGATGATATTCACAGCCTCCTCATAGAAGACCTCTGCGCCGTACATCTTCTCGATGATCTTGCGGGGGGCCTTGCCGACACGGAAGCCGGGTACGTTGATCTTACCGCGCATCTTCAGATACGCCTTGTTGACGGCGGCCTCGAACTCCTCGGCGCTCGTCTCGATGGTCAGAGCGACTCTGCTCTTCTCCAGTTTCTCGCAGCTTTTCACAGTCATTTGTTTATTCCTCCGTTCCGCATCGGGCCGTTTTCATGGCAACACCAATGCAATATAGTATGATAACAGAACACAACGGGAATTTCCACTGTTTTTTCTCTTATTCGCAAATTTTTTTAGGGACGAAGTCCAGCCAGTCCCCGGCTACCAGCGAAAACTCGGTGCCGTTGTGCATCCCCTCCAGCGCTCGCTTGTGGCTGGCGCCGTGGAGATGGCCGTAAAAGCACCGCTTCACCCCGTACCGCTGCAGCAGCCGCAGGATCTCCGGACACTCGTACCCCTGATACAGCGGCGGATAGTGCAGGAAGCACAGCTTCTCCCGCTCCCCCGCCGCCTGCAGGGATGTCTCCAGCCGTCCGACCTCCCGGGCCAGCATCTTGCCGTTGTGGGTGCCCTCATGATCCAGCTCATAGAACCAGCCCCGCGTGCCGCACAAAGCCTTATCCCCGTAGAACAGGCAGTTGTTATGCAGGATCTCAAAGGAATCCAGCCCGTGCTGGTCAAAAAAACGCTGCATCTTGGACGCGGTATTCCACCAGTAGTCGTGGTTGCCCTTCATCAGGATCTTCTTCCCCGGCAGGGCGTGGATGAACCGGAAGTCCGCCAGTGACTCCTCCAGACTCATGCCCCAGCTCAGGTCGCCGCACAGCACGGTGACATCATCGTCGTGCAGCGGCGCGAACCCCGCTCTGATCTTGTCCACATAGCCCTGCCACTTCTCGCCGAAGATGTCCATGGGCTTGTCGCTGTTCAGCGACAGGTGCAGATCTCCGATGGCGTACAGCGCCATGGCGTCCCTCCTTTCTCCGGCCGCCGTCTCACAGCAGCCTGCGCAGGTTGTTCCAGAATATGTCCTCCAGCAGGAGCTGGCCGTACCCCCGCTTCTCCAGCGCCCGGTACAGCAGCGGCACGTCCTCCACGCCCCGCAGCCCCGCCGCCAGCGCCTCGCAGCCGTCCAGATCGCCGCCGATGCACAGGGTCTTCTCCCCGTCCAGTGCCAGGAAATGCTCGATATGCGCCACCAGCGCGTCCATGGACGCACCGCCCACGAAGTCCCGGTACAGGTTGATGCCCACCACGCCGCCGGTATCCCGAATGGCGCGAAACATATCGTCCGTCAGATTCCGCCGGTGGGGACACAGCGCCCGCGCGTTGGAGTGGGACGCCACAATGGGCCGCTCCGTCATGCGGAACAGCTCCCAGAAGCCGGGGTCGGACAGGTGGGACACATCGGCGTACACACCCAGACGCCCCATCTCCCGGATGAAGTCCCGCCCCTTGGGCGACAGGCCCCGGTCGGGATCGTCGGCGCAACTGCCGCTGAGGGCGTTGGCATTGTTCCACACCGGGTTGATGAAGCGCACTCCCCAGTCCGCCGCTGTGTACAGGTTTTCCACTTTACAATCCAGCAGGTCTGCGCCCTCCACGCTGAGGAACGCTGCAACTTTTCCGTCCTGCGCCGCCGCGTCCGCCTCCGCGCCGGTGCGGCACAGCGCGGCCATGTCGCCGTTCTCCGCCAGCTGCCGCAGGAACCAGTCGTGCATCTCCCTGCACCGTCTCCACGCCGTGCCGTCCGGCAGTGCCTTCACATCGTCGTACAGGGCGAAGAACTGGCCCCGCCGGGCAAAGCCCCGGCTTCGCTCCAGATCGACGTGCCCGCCGTTTTTCCGCAGGCTGCCGCCGCTCTGGAAGTAGTCCCGCTGCTCCTCCTCCGTCTCGCCATAGCCCTCCACCGGCTCTGTCATCATGCAGCGCCAGATGGTGTCGCAGTGTGCGTCAAAATATGGTATCGCCATGCTGTCACTCCCCTATTCAAAGGCGTTTTCCAGATATTCTATGCGGGCGTTCTCCCGGCTGTAAGGGCTGTCCGCATACACCTCCGCCACATCGAACCGGGCAGGGCAGTCCAGCTGCTTCTGGCTCAGGTAGTACAGCGCCGTTTTCTTCAGCCGCTTCTGCTTGGCCGGGGTCACATACTCCCGGGGCAGTCCCATATCCGTGTTGGTGCGGGTCTTGACCTCCACGAAGCACAGGATATCCCCGTCCCACGCGATGAGGTCGATCTCCCCGAACCGACACTGGTAGCTGTGGGCCGCCAGCCGGTAGCCCCGCTGCCGCAGGTACTCCGCCGCCAGCGCCTCGCCCCAGCGGCCCTCGTCCCGTCCGCCCTTGGAAAGCGCGACGGGCTTTTTCTCCGTACCGGCCCCGCCGGTCATACCGTCCTTTTTCACCGGCCCGCCGCTCACCGCTTTTCCTCCCACTTCTTCAAAAAGCTGCGCCGGTGCTCCGGGCAGGGGCCGTAGGCGTCCAGCATCTCATAGTGCAGTCTGGTGCCGTAGCCCTTGTGTCTGGCGAACTGGTACTGGGGATACGCCTTGTCCAGCACCTCCGTTACGTAGCGGTCGCGGCTGACCTTGGCCAGAACGGACGCTGCCGCGATGGACGCGGACTTGCCGTCCCCACCCACGATGCAGCGGTGCGCCGTAGTAACGGCGGCGCTGCGGCCGCAGTCCCGGTTGCCGTCGAGCAGTGCCAGATCCGGCGTCACGGCAAGGCCGTCTATGGCCAGCTGCATGGCCTTCATCCGCGCGCTGAGGATGTCCGTTTCGTCGATCTCCGATGCCTCCACCCGTGCAACGGACCACGCGATAGCCCGTTCTTTAATAAGGGGAAACAGCTTCTCCCGCTTCTTCTCCGTCAGCTTTTTGGAGTCGTTCAGCTCCGGCAGGCCGCAGTCCTCCGGTAGGATCACCGCCGCGGCGTACACCGGGCCCATCAGCGGCCCGGCCCCAGCCTCGTCCACGCCGCACACCGCCGTGAACCCCTGCTCCCGCGCCTCGCGCTCATATACCCAAAGCTCTGCCGTCTCTCTCATTTTCCGCACTCCTCCACCGTCTCCAGTGTAAAGCGTCCCAGCTTACCGCCCCGGAACTCATCCAGCAGGATGCGGGCCATACGCTCGGTGTCCACCTGCGCCCCCCGCATCAGGAAGCCCCGCTTCCGCCCCGCCTTTTCCAGCAGGTCGTAGCCGCTGTCGCCCTCCTCCACGTCGATCTTATACCGCTCCCGCAGCACATCGGCATAGTGGGCGGCCAGATACTCCATCAGATAGCAGGCCAGCTCCTCGATGTCCAGCACATCGTCCTTGATGGCGCCTGTAAAGGCCAATCGCTTGCCAACATCCGTATCGTCGAACTTTGGCCACAGGATACCGGGGGTGTCCAGCAGCTCCAGCGTAGCGTCCACCGGCACCCACTGCTTGGCGCGGGTGACGCCGGGGCGATCCTCGGCCTTGGCGGTCTTGCGCTTGGCCACCTTGTTGATGAACGTGGATTTCCCCACGTTGGGGATGCCCAGCACCATCACCCGGACGGTGCGGCCCACCTGCCCCTTTTCGGCGTAGGCAGCCAGCTTGTCCCGCAGCAGCTCCCGGACGGCGGCGGCAAATCTCTCCGTACCCGCGCCGCCCTTGGCGTTGGCCTCCAGCACCGCATAGCCCTGCGCCCGGAAGGCCGCCGCCCATTTCTTTGTCTCGGCGGGGTCGGCCTGATCCACCCGGTTCAGTACGATCATCCGGGGCTTCCCCGCCGTCAGCTCGTCCACGTCCGGATTGCGGCTGGACTGGGGGATGCGGGCGTCCACGATCTCGCAGACGGCATCCATATGGCCGATCTCGGCGGCGATCATCCGTTTTGTTTTTGTCATGTGGCCGGGAAACCAGCTGAGTCCTTCGATCTGCACGGCGCACACCTCCTCCGGCAGAATTTATTTTTCACCATAATTGCATGATGAAGTTTTTATTTCCTATTTATTTCCTGTTTTATGACAGGATTTTTTGCAGGATACATACATTTTAGTATAGCACATCTCGCGCCCGTTGCAAAGGGGGAAGCTCCGCAAAAAGGCCGCAAAAAGCGCCCACGAATGTGGGCGCTTTTCTGATCTCGGTGATCGCTTACAGCTTCTCGCGGATCTTGGCTGCCTTACCGACGCGGTCACGCAGGTAGTACAGCTTGGCGCGGCGGACATAGCCGTGACGCACCGTCTCGATCTTCTCGATGGACGGAGAGTGAACGGGGAACACCTTCTCCACGCCGACACCGTAGGACAGGCGGCGGACAGTGATGGTCTCCTCGATACCGCCGTGCTTCTTGGCGATGACAGTGCCCTCGAAGACCTGGATACGCTCACGGGCGCCTTCCTTGACCTTCACATGTACGCGGACGGTATCGCCCACCAGTACCTGAGGCACTTCCTTCAGCTGCTTCTCGTTCAGAGCCTTGATGAGATCCATGGATTTTTCCTCCTAATAATATAGGTGTTCATGCCGCTATTTGTATGGTTTCCGCACTTTTCGGAACACCGGCGACAGAGGACTACCCTTTTTACGCCATGATAGGATAACACAGAAATCCCCGAAAAGCAAGAGCTTTCTTTACATTTTCCGCGATTTTTATCTTGACTTTCCGCGATTTTTGCTTGTTCCCTCTCCCGGCCGCGGCAAGCGGCGGGTTTTTACCGGAAATCCCGTCCCTCGGCGTCCAGCACGGCGCGGCGGCGGATGCGGAGGAAATCCGGGGACAAATCGGGCATATACCGCTCCACTGCCTTTTCCAACAGCTGCGGATTCAGGCCGGGATTCTGGGCCAACACCGTCACCGTGCCGGTGACAACGCCCTCTCCATCCGTAAAGGAAAAATCCTTTATCATGGGCGCGATATCAACATCCGCCAGCTCCTTGCGCTTGGTGCGCTTCTGGATCACCAGCGCCGGGCGGCGCAGCAGCTCTGTCAGGCGGGCGGCGGCGTTTTCCGGTACGCCGTTGTCATACTCCAGCGTCAGGTCGGCCCGGAGATACGTCAGCTCCCGGACGGGACGGACGGCGGGATAGCAGTCCAGCACCCGCAGGCCGCTGGGCATGCCGGTGTTCAGCTTCTCCGCGATGCCGCTGCCGTCGGTATCCTGCGTCACCTCGAAATCCAGCAGCTCGCAGTCGCTGGACTGCCCCACCGGCAGGGGCAGGACGATGGAGATAATGGGATGGGGATGGTAGCCCTGCGAGTGCTTGATGTCCAATTCCGTCCGCGGAAAGGCCCGCTGGAACGTGCGCAGCAGGTCGAGATGGGATATATAGGAGGCCTGCGCCTCCTTGATAAACAGCAGCCGCAGCTTAGACATCGCATTTTCCTCCTACCAGCAGATTGGCGCCGCAGCCGTTGCAGTGGGTGCGGCAGTCCGGCGTGGTGACGGACTCGTAGGCCCGATGGCGCTCCCGCAGCAGGTACTGCTCCGTAACGCCGGAGGAGATCATGCTCCACGGCATCAGCTCGTCCTCCGAGCGGGTGCGGTTGGCGTAAAAATAGGGGTCGAGGCCGCATTCATCGAAGGCCTCCAGCCAACGATCCAGTGAGAAATACTCCTCCCAGGCGTCAAGCTTTGCGCCTTTACGCCACGCTGTTTCCAACACTTTTCCGAGACGGCGGTCGCCGCGCGCCAGCACGGCCTCCAGAAAGCTGGTGTCGGAGTCGTGCCAGTTATAGGTGACGGTTCTGGTCTTGATGGCCTCCCGCAGCAGCGCCACGCGGCGCTCGTACTCCTGCTTGGAGATCTGAGGCTCCCACTGGAAGGCGGTGTGGGGCTTGGGCACGAACCAGCTGGTGGACACGGTGATGCGGACGCCCCGCTGCTTGTTCTGGGCGCTCTCCCGCCATGCGTGCATGACCCGGGCGGCCACGTCGGCAATGCCCAGCACGTCCTCGTCCGTCTCCGTGGGCAGACCCAGCATGAAGTACAGCTTCACGGCGCTGTATCCGCCGGCAAAGGCGGTACGGCAGCTTTGCAGCAGGTCATCCAGCGTCACATTCTTATTGATGACATCCCGCAGGCGCTGTGTTCCCGCCTCCGGCGCGAAGGTCAGGCCGGTCTTGCGGCCCTTGGCCAGACGCTGCATCAGCTCCATGGAGAAGTTGTCCGCCCGCAGGGACGGCAGGGACAGGCTGACGTGGCGCTGGTCGCAGAACGGCTCCAGCTCATCGCACAGACCGGTCAGCGGCGGGTAATCGCTGGTGGACAGGCTGGACAGCGTCACCTCCTGATAGCCGGTGTCGTCGCAGGAGCGGATGCAGTAATCGGCGCACAGGTCGCGGCTGCGGCTGCGCACCGGGCGGTAGACATAGCCCGCCTGACAGAACCGGCAGCCCCGGATACAGCCGCGGAACAGCTCCAGCGTCACGCGGTCCTGCACGATCTCCGTGCTGGGAACGATGGTCTTGACCGGGAAATAGGATTTGTCCATATCGCGGACGATGCGCTTTGTCACCCTGGCGGGCGCGCCGTCCAGCGGTGTGATGGCCGCCACGGTACCATCGTCGTGGTACGTCACATCGTACAGGCTGGGAACGTAAACGCCGTCCAGTTGGGCGGCGGCACGGAGCAGCTGCTGCTTGCTCCACCCCTCTCGGCGGGCGGTACGGTACAGCTCCACCAGCTCCACGGTCAGATCCTCGCCCTCGCCCAGACTGACGAGGTCGATGAAGTCGGCCAGCGGCTCGGCGTTGTACATGGCGGTGCCGCCGGCGATGACCAGCGGCGAAAGGCCGGTTCGCTCCGAGGCGTGAAGGGGGATGCCGGCCAGATCCAGCATATTCAGGATGGCGGGAAACGCCATCTCGTAGCCCACGGAAAAGGCCACGATGTCGAAGTCGGTGATGGGGTCGCCGGATTCCAGCGCGAAAAGCGGCATATCCGCCCGGCGCAGCTCCTCCTCCATGTCGCCCCACGGGGCAAACACCCGCTCGCACCAGACGCCGTCCATCCCGTTCATGACGCCGTACAGGATGCGCATGCCCAGATTGGACATGCCGATCTCGTAGGTGTCCGGAAAGCAGAAGGCGATGCGGGTATCCACCTGCGCCTTGTCCTTCAGCACGGCGTTATATTCGCCGCCTACATAGCGTGCGGGCTTCTGCACGCGGGGCAGGATGCGTTCCAATCGTTTATCCACGGTCATTCTCCTTGCGGTGTATTTCAGCAACAGCTTATTTTACCTGCTTTTCGACGGTTTGGCAAGGCGGCGGGCCAAAAAAAGTTCCGGCGGCAGGCTGCGGTACGTCAGCCACAGGGCGCCCAACAGCAAAAACAGGCCGCTGCCGGTGGTCAGCACCAGCCAGAGGCACAGCAGGAACAGTCCCGAGGACACGGCCAGCCCTACGGCGGCGGCGGCGCGGTCGGCGGTATACGGCTCCGTCAGGTAGGCGGTGAGCAGCCAGAGGATGCGCCCGCCGTCCATTGGCCGGACGGGCAGCAGGTTCAGTACGCCCAGCACCATCTGCGCGCCGGCGAACAGGCTCAGCTCGTCCCGTGCGGTCAGGCTCAGCAGCACCCACAGCAGCAGGTTCATCAGCGGCCCGGCGGCGGCACTGAGCAGCTCCGCGCCGTAGGATAGACGGTGCAGCTCCGGAACGTACAGCGAGGCGCCGAGGCCGGTAAGGGTGAAGCAGGCGGCACGGATGCCGAAAAGCCGCAGCATGGCGTAATGCGCCAGCTCGTGGAGCAAAGCGGCCAGCAGCAGTGCCGCCAGCAGCGCCGGGGTATCGGTAAGCAGCAGAAAAAGCGCCGGTACCAGCAGTGCGGAGGGCCGGACGCGGACGGTGAGCTTATTGGAACGGCACATAGTAGACGGGGTTGAGGTAGGTGCTGCCGTGGTGCAGCTCAAAGTGGAGGTGGGGGCCGGTGGCGCGGCCCGTCTCCCCCACCTCCGCGATGGGGTCTCCGCACGCGACCTGCTGGCCGGAGGAGGCGGTGATGCGAGTACAGTGGGCGTACAGCGTGGAATAGCCGTTGGGATGGGACACAGTGACATACCGGCCCAGCTCGCTGCTCTCCCCCACCGCTGTCACCACTCCATCAGCGAAGCTGGACACCACCGCGCCCTCCTCCGCAGCGATGTCCAGCCCATAGTGGAAGCGGCTGCCGCCCGCCAGCGGGTCGGTGCGCAGGCCGAAGCCGGAGGAGAATTGCCCCTGCACCGGGGCGCCGTAGGCAAAGCCCAGCACCTGCTGGAGCAGGTCGGTGTTGGCGGGCTGCGCATCCGGGGTGTACACCGCCGCCGTCTGCGCAGGGGCCTCCGACGGGACGGCAGGCCCGAACACGGCGGTGTAGGCGTCGTTCAGTGCGCCGCCGATGGCGCCCTCCTCCGAAAAGGCGCGGCCTGCGGCGGAGAATACCTCCACGAAGTCGGTGTCCGCACCCAGCAGATCCAGCAGGCGGGTGCGGCAGCGATCCAGCATGTCGGGCATCAGAAGCTTGACGGCGATGGCCACCACCAGTATTATGCCGCTGAACAGCAGCTGGAGCATACGGCGGCGATCCCGGGGCGAGACGGGCTTCGGGGCGGCGGACTTGGGCGCGGCGCGGCGCGGCGGCGGGGCCGAGCCGCCGCGGCGATGTACAGCGGCGCGGACGCGGGCGCGGTAAGCGGCGCGGCGGGTCTGAGAGCGCTGCGGCATGGGGATACACCTCCTATTCGGCACAGTGTATGCGCGCCTTCCTGGCAATAGACGCCGAAAATAGGAGGAAACCGAGGGAAATTTCCCTTGACAGCGGACGCGATAGCGCCTATAATAGAACGGCTGACGGGGTGTAGCGCAGCTGGTAGCGCGCTTGGTTCGGGACCAAGAGGCCGGGGGTTCAAGTCCCCCCACTCCGACCAATAGGTGAGTCCTTATAGGACTCACCTATTTTTTATTCTCTCAATCGTGGTTCAATATTTGGTCACCTACAAGATGCAGTTGGGATTTTTGCGAAATTCCAGTTGCGTTTTTTGCGAAATGTAGTATACTTATGGCGGTAAATACAGTAAACTGAGTTTTATCGAATGGAGGTCGAATACTATGTCCGTAGCAACGCGGAAGGTCTGCGGGAACTGCCATCAGAGCTACATCGAAGGGGACAAGTACTGTCGGTTTTGCGGGGCGCCCATGGGAAAGCCGGAGTATATAGAAGAGACATTTGCCTGCATCTATGGCCCGCCTCCCATGGAGAGATTGCACAAATGCAACAATTGCGGGTATGCTTGGGAAACCCATAAAATGATCGACGAAGAGCGTTTCTGTCCCAAATGCGGAGACAGTGCACCGTATGAAGAAAACAAGGAAGGCTTCTTTTGGAATTGAATCAGGAAACCATGAGGCATGTGCTGGATCTAAAGCGTTCCCAGCTTGAACGGCTGGCGCAGCACAGAGATCAGCTGAGAAAGTCTCCGCACCTTCGCTGGCTGTTTTTTGAGATCACGGACAGGTGCAATCTGAAATGTATGCACTGCGGCAGCAATTGCTCTGCCGAGGGTTCATATCTGGCAGTTGATGACATCAAAGCCGCGCTTCGCTCCGCCCTGCGCGAGAAGCCCATGATCTGTCTGACGGGCGGCGAGCCGATGCTGCATCCGGCTTTTTTTGAGATCGCGGACCGCGTTTCGTCAATGGGCTTTGATTGGGGCATGACGACGAACGCCACTCTGATCGATGACGCCGCCGCCCGGAGGCTCAAACAGGCAGGACTGTGCACCGTGTCTGTCAGTCTGGATGGAATGGAGCGCGCTCATGATTCGTTCAGGCGGCAAAACGGCGCATGGCGGCGGGCCATACGCGGGCTGCAGGCTCTCCAGAACGCCGGGATCGATCCGCAGGTAACGACCGTATTCCACAGGGAGAACTTCCATGAACTGGAACCGCTGTACGCCTTTCTTTGTGACATCGGTATCACCAACTGGCGTCCCATCAATATAGAGCCCATAGGACGCGCCTGTGAATCGAGCGGCCTTCTGCTGGAGCCAGACCAATTTGCGCATCTGCTCTCTTTCATACGGGACAGGCGGTTTGACCGGGACTGCAGGATGGAGGTCGCCTTCGGCTGCTCCCACTATCTGGGTACGCACTATGAGCGCATGGTTCGGGATCACTATTTCCTCTGCGGCGCCGGGATCCTCACCGCAAGCATAAGATGCAGCGGCAACATTTGTGCCTGTCTGGATATTGCAGACAAGCCGGAGCTCGTGCAGGGCAATATCCGTTCAGATGATCTGATGGATGTATGGCTGCATCGTTTTGAAGCATTCCGGCGCGACCGGACAGCCGACTGTGCCCAATGCAGGGCGTGCACGGAACGGGATCTCTGCGGAGGGGATTCCGCCCACACATGGGACTATGACCGGAAAAAGCCCTTGCTCTGCTATCAGGATCTTCGATCCTTTTTAGAGTGAGTGAAGTTCCCCGCTCATCGCCGGGCAGGGGCACAGGGGTCAGATACTGTGCGCTTCAGAAAGCTTCTGCGGATATCACGGTTCTTTGCCATAAGGAAAAGACACGCCAAAGCGTGTCTTTTCCTTTTGCGCTTTGTACGTCTTGCGCCCTGTACGTCCGGTCTGGGTCGGTTATGCCGCTTATGCCCGCGCATGCCGTGCAGGGCGCTTGCCGCCGCGTATCGGCGTGAGCTGAAAATTTGTTAGTTTGGCTGACAAAAAGTCTTGCGGTCCGCGTTAAAATGCGTTAAGATAAGGGGCGTTGGATGCGGCGCAGAACAACGCCGCACGAGAGTAAAAGAGAATTCGCAAAAAGGAGAGTCTATCACAATGGAGCGCATTTTCCACCTGAAGGAGAACGGCACCACCGTCAAGACGGAAATTCTGGCCGGTCTGACCACCTTCATGACCATGGCGTACATCATCGCCCTGAACCCCAATCTGCTGACCAGCTTCGCCGTGGGCACCCCCCTCTGGAACGGCGTGTTTCTGGCCACCTGCATCGCCAGCGCCATCGGCACGGCGGTCATGGCCTTTCTGGCCAATAAGCCCTTCGTCATGGCCCCCGGCATGGGTCTGAACAGCTTCTTCGCCGTTATCGCCGGCAACGTGGCCGCCATGCTGCAGACCGACTACACCAGCGCCTTTCAGGCGGTGCTGTGCATCATTCTGGTGGAGGGCATCGTGTTCCTGCTGCTGAGCGTGTTCAACATCCGGGACAAGATCGTCACCGCCATCCCTCTGGGCGTGCGGCTGGGCATCGGCCCCGCCATCGGCCTGATGCTGATGAACATCGGGCTGGGCTCCAACGTGGGCATCTACGCCGAGGGCAACGGCTACACCAGTCCGTTCTACGTACTGCGCGACTTCTTCGGCGCCATGACCCCCAGCGTCATCAAGGGCCACATGGGCAAGGAGTACAGCACCATGGTGCTGACCGTTGTGACCATGTTCATCGGTCTGTTCATCATCATCCTGCTGGCCAAGAAGGGTGTGAAGGCCGCCGTGCTCATCGGCATGCTGGCCGCGTCCGTCATCTACTGGGCGGGCAGCTTTATCTTCCTGCAGGTAAACCCCTTCGCCTCGCTGGAGGGCGCGTCCTTCCTGCCCCCGTTCCGCGACATGGCGGAGACGACCCTGTTCAAGTTTGACTTTGCCGACTTCTTCAACATCGGCTGGTTCACCGCTGTCAGCCTGATCATCACGTTCTGCATGATCGACATGTTCGACACCATCGGTACGCTGGTGGGCACCGCGTCCCGCGCCGGCATGACCGGCAAGGACGGCAACATGCCCAACATGAAGGAAGCCCTGCTGTCCGACGCTGTGGGCACCGTGGCCGGCGCCTGCTGCGGCACGTCCACCGTCACCACGTTCGTGGAGTCCGCCTCCGGCGTGGAGGCCGGCGGCCGCACCGGTCTGACCAGCCTGACCGCCGCGTTCATGTTCCTGGCCTGCATGTTCATCGCGCCGGTGGCCGCCATCATCCCCGCCGCCGCCACCTCCTCCGCCCTGATCTATGTGGGTATCCTGATGCTGCAGGGGCTGAAGAACGTGGACTTCGACGATCTGGATCAGGTGGTGCCTGTGTTCATCATGCTGCTGGCCATGCCCATCTCCGGCTCCATCGGCCACGGCATCGGCCTTGCCATGATCTCCTACACCGTCATCAAGGTGTTCTCCGGCCGGGCCAAGGACGTGTCCGCGCTGACCTACGTCATCGCGCTGCTGTTCCTTGTGAAGTTCTTCGCTGTGGTGTAAGCACCGTATTCCACACGCATACGGGCGCCGTCTCTCACGATGGGAGGCGGCGCTTTCAATATTACCTGAGAATTTTTCCATATTTCCGGGGAAATTTACCCTTGGCAAACGGCGGAAAGAGGTCTATAATGCCAGCAACGGAAAGGAAAAGCCGAAGAAAAGGAGGCAACACCATGTACTATCAGGTATCGAAGGAGTTTTTTGACAAGCTGCCCAACGCCTGCTTCGGCGCGGTGGCTGTGCGGGGTCTGGACAACACCCGCGACATCCCCGAGCTGGAGCAGATGCTGGCGGAGAACGTGACCGCCTGCGAGACGTATTTCGCCGGGAAGAAGCCCAAGGAGACGGAGGACATCCTCCCCTACCGCGCGGCGTTCACGGCGCTGGGCATCAACCCCAACAAGTTCCTGTGCTCCATCGAGGCGCTGCTGACCCGCATCGCCAAGGGCAAGGGCTTCCCCCACATCAACGCCGCCGTGGATCTGGGCAACGCCGTGTCCATCAAGCACCGGCTGCCCATGGGCGCCCACGATCTGGACACCATTGCCGAGGGTCTGGACGTGCGGCTGGCCAGGGAGGGCGACACGTTCATCCCCTTCGGCAGCACCGAGGAGGAGACGCCGGACGTGGGCGAGGCGGTGTACGCCTCCGGCAGCGAGATCCGCACCCGCCGCTGGACGTGGCGGCAGTCGGAGCGGGGCAAGATCACCCAGGAGACGAAGGCCATCCTGTTCCCCATCGACGGATTTTCCGACGTGAACGCCGCCGAGGTGCAGGCCGCCGCCGATGAACTGGCGGCGCTGCTGCACAGGTACTTCGGGGACGGCATCGAGATCGAGACGGGCACCGTCACCAAGGACGCGCCGCGCTTCGAGTTCTTCAAATAAGGGATAAAAAAGAGGCTGTATCCGGCGGGTACAGCCTCTTTTTTATCCCCCGGCGGGGGTTGCGCGGCGGCGCGCCGCCGTGTAGGATAGAGAAAACGGAGAGGGGGCGCGGGCATGATCGACAAGCGGGAGGTTATCGCGTTTTTTGACCGGTGCGCACCGGCGTGGGACGCCGGGATGGTGCGGCACGAGCCGGTGATCGAAGCCATTCTGGACAACGCGGGGGTCGGCTCCGGCATGCGGGTGCTGGATGTGGCCTGCGGCACGGGGGTGCTGTTCCCCGACTATCTGGCCCGGGGCGCGTCCGTCACGGGTATCGACATCTCTCCGGAGATGGCCCGCATCGCGGCGGAGAAATTCGCCGGTGAGCCGCGGGTGCAGGTGCTGTGCGGCGACGTGGAGGAGGCCGTGTTTTCGCAGCCCTTTGATGTGGTGATGGTGTACAACGCCTTCCCCCACTTCCCCGACCCGGCGCGGCTCATCGCACGGCTGGGCAGACTGGTGAAGCCCGGCGGGCGCCTGTCCGTGGCTCACGGCATGAGCCGGGCGGCCATCGACGGCCATCACAGCGGCGCGGCCCACCGGGTGTCCAACGGTCTGATGCACGAGGACGCGCTGCGGGCGCTGCTGGCGCCTTACTGCGATGTGGATGTGTGCGTGTCCAATGCGCGGATGTATCAGGTGGCGGGGACGAAGCGGGCATAACGAGCATAAAAGGACGGCGGGAAAACCCGCCGTCCTTTCGTTATTGTGCCAGCAGCGTCTCCAGACGGCCGCGGATCAGGGCCATGAGCCGGTCGTTGTCCGGCATCTCCTTCAGGTCGGCCGGGTCGCAGAGAGGCGCCAGATCCTCGGAGAGATACCCCTCCTCGAATACGTCCAGCCCCGCCTGATAGAGGCAGTCGGCAAAATGCACCAGCGCGGCGTTGCCGTCCAGCTCGCCCCGCTTTTTCAGGGCGCCGGACCATGCGGCCATAGTCGCCAGCGGGTTGGTGGACACCTTTTCCCCCCTGCGCCAGCGGTAGAAGTGGTCGGTGACGGTGCCGTGGGCGGCCTCGTACTCGAAATTGCCGTCCGGCGACACCAGCACGCTGGTCATCATGGGCAGTGAGCCGGAGGCGGCGGCAATGAGATCGCTCATCACATCGCCGTCGTAGTTCTTGCAGGCCCAGATGATACCGCCGGAGGAGCGGATGACCTTGGCGGCCACATCGTCGATGAGGGCGTAGCGGTAATGCAGATCCGCCTGCTCAAAGGCGGCGCGGTACTCCTCGTCGAACACCCGCTGGAACAGCAGCTTGAACGTCTGATCGTAGTCCTTGGAGATGGTGTCCTTGGAGGAGAACCAGACATCCTGCTTCACATCCAGCGCGTAGGCGAAGCAGCAGCGGGCAAAGGACAGGATAGAGTCGTCCCGGTTGTGCATGGCCTGCAGAACGCCGGGGCCGTTGAATTCGTAGACCGTCTGGCGGCTCAGCTCCGTGCCGTGCGCGTCGGTAAACACCAGCTCTGCCTTGCCGGGGCCGGGAACGCGGTACTCCACCGCCTTATACAGGTCGCCGTAGGCGTGGCGGGCGATGGTGACGGGTTTTTTCCAGCAGGTCACCACAGGCTTTACACGGGAGATGAGGATGGGGGCACGGAACACCGTACCGTCCAGCGCCGCGCGGATGGTGGCGTTGGGGGACTTCCACAGCTGCTTGAGGCCGTACTCCTCCTGCCGCTGGTAGTTGGGGGTGATGGTGGCGCATTTGACGCCGATGTGCAGGCGCTTGATAGCCTCCGCCGCCTGCCGGGTCACGGCGTCCTCCGTCCTGTCCCGGTTGGGCAGGGACAGGTCGTAGTACTCGGTGTTCAGCTCCACGAAGGGCTTTATCAGCTGGTCCTTGATCATTCCCCACAGGATGTGAGTCATCTCATCGCCGTCCAGCTCGGCGATGGGGACGGGCATTTTGATCTTTTCCATCGTTACCTCCGGTTCTGCGCGGCGTAGTGGTTCATCAGGCAGCCGGTGAGCAGCAGCTCCCGCTCCTCCGCGTTGGTGTTCTTCAGGTACAGTGTCAGCGCCTGCGCCTGTCCGTCATGGACGAGGACGGCGGGGAATTCCTCGTCGCCTCGCGCTACCTTCTCCCGGACAGTGGGGACGAAGATGAAATCTCCAGGGGCGGCGTCGAAGGGTGCGCCGTCCGCCAGCGTAAAGGGCAGCATCCCCCAGTTGACGCAGTTGGAGCGGTAGCGCTTGGTGGCGAAGTCGTAGCAGATATTGGCGCAGCCCCCCAGTACCCGCTGGCAGGAGGCGGCCTGCTCCCGGGCGGAGCCGTCGCCGGGCTTGTTGGCGAAGATCACAGAGCCGATGTGCATACGGGACAGGGCGCTCTCCGGCAGGTGCAGCGCCGCCAGCACCGCTTGCAGCGCCGGCATTGCCGTACCGGCGGCGCGGGCTGTCTCCATCGCCTGCGTAGCCTTGGCCCGCGGCACATAGTCCGTGTCACGGCGGGACAGGGCAAACTCCGCCAGCTTCAAGGGGTTGGAGCGGTAGGAGGATGTCTCGCCGGAGGGGATCAGCTCATCGGTGGTCGTGACCTCGTCCCGCAGGACGGAGGCCACCTGCATGAGAAGATCGTCGGACAGGGCGGGGATAGCGGGCCACTCGGCAATATTGGGGCCGTATTTCAAGGGTGCGTCCGGCTGCGCCCTGCCGAAGCCGAAGTAGACCCGGCGGTCGTACACCGCACGATCGAACCGGCGCTGTACCGGTGCGGGCGGCGTGTAGTCCACATCGGCGGCAGAGGTTAGAATACCGTGGTTCCGCGCGGTGGCGGCAATGGAGCGGGCGTCCATGAGGATGACGCCGGCCAGCTGGCCGTCGGCAGGCTTGGAGCCCTCCCGGTTGGGGAAGTTGCGGGTGGTGTGGCGGATGGACAGTCCGTTGTTGGCAGGTACGTCCCCCGCGCCGAAGCAGGGGCCGCAGAAGCAGGGCTTGAACAGTGCGCCGGAGGCCAGCAGCGACTGCTGGACGCCGTTTTCCATCAGCTCCAGATTCACGGGGACAGAGGGCGGGTACACCGACAGGGAGAAGTAGCCGCTGCCGGTATCGTGGCCGCTCAGAATGGCGGCAGCTTCGGCGATGTTGTCGTACATGCCGCCGGCGCAGCCCGCGATGATGCCCTGATCCACCACCAGCTTACCATCTGCCAGCTTATCCGTCAGGTGCAGGCCCGCCTTGCCGCCGAACTGGGCAGCGGCGCGCTTCTCCACCTCCCGCAGGTGGTCGCCGGGGTCGTGGAGCAGCTCGCGGAGCGTCACCGCCTCGGAGGGGTGGAACGGCAGCGCGGCCATGGGCTCCATGCGGTCAAGGTCGATGGTGATCATGCCATCGTAATACGCGCCGTCCTGCGGACGCAGGGCGGTAAACGTCTCCGGACGGCCATGGAGGGCCAGATAGTCCGCCACGGCGCCGTCCGTCTCCCAGATGGAGCTGAGGCAGGCCGTCTCCGTTGTCATCACATCGACGCCGATGCGGTAGTCCATGGGCAGGCGGGACACGGCGGGCCCGGCGAATTCCAGCACCTTATTCTTCACGAAACCGTTTTTATACACCGCGCCGCACAGGGCGATGGCTACGTCGTGAGGGCCAACGCCCCGGGGCGGCTGGCCGGTGAGCCACACCAGAATGACCTCCGGCGCGGCGATGTCGTAGGTGTTCCGCAGCAGCTGCTTAACGATCTCCGGGCCGCCCTCCCCCACGCCCATGGTGCCCAGCGCACCGTAGCGTGTGTGGCTGTCGGAGCCTAAGATCATGCGGCCGCAGCCGCTCATCATCTCCCGCGCGTACTGGTGGATCACCGCCTGATTAGCGGGAACATAGTCTCCGCCGTACTTGATGGCGGCGGACAGGCCGAACACATGGTCGTCCTCGTTGATGGTGCCGCCCACGGCGCACAGGCTATTGTGGCAGTTGGTCAGCACATACGGTACGGGAAACTCCGTCATACCGCTGGCCTTGGCGGTCTGGATGACGCCCACATAGGTGATGTCGTGGGAGATCAGGCTGTCGAAGGTCAGGTGCAGCAGGCCGTCCCCCGCCGGTCTGTCGTGGCGGCGGAGGATCCGGTAGGCCATGGTCTTTTCGCGGCCCGCCGGGTCGGCGGACTTGGCCGGGGTAGGAACGCCGCCCCGCAGGGTGACGCCGCCGTGATGCAGCTGGATCATATGGTCACGCTCCTTTTGGGAGAAATTTTACAGGGTCATTTTTTATGGGTAACAGTATAACAGATTATTCGCGGTTGGCAAGCCCCAAAAATGAAAGTTAAAAAAATAATTATTGCATTTCGTCCTGCCGCTTCGCCTGTTTTCCCCTATCTACAAGAAATTTATCCGTCATTTATGAATTTTACAAATTTTTATCTTGCAAAATGCAGGGCGCCGCGCTATAATCGGGCCAATGAAAGGAACGTCCCGCAGACGCTGCGGGGGAAAGGAAGACATCATGGTCGAAAAGGATACCGGTATTCTGGAGCGCTACACGGGGCCGCTGAGCCGCCGCATTCAGGAGGAATACGCCATCGGCGACGAGTTCTACCACGGCGAGGTCAAGAAGGGTCTGCGCAACAGCGACGGCACCGGTGTGCTGGTGGGCGTCACCAAGGTGGGCAGCGTGCAGGGCTATTTGCTGCAGGACGGCCAGCGGGTGCCTATCCCCGGACGGCTGTACTACCGGGGTATCGAGCTCAACGACATCGTGGAGGCTCACCGCAGGGCCGGCACCTTCGGCTTTGAGGAGGTGGCATACCTGCTGCTGATGGGCTATCTGCCCACGCAGGAGGAGCTGGGGCGGTTCAACAGCATCATGAGTCAGGCCCGGAAGCTGCCGGAGGGCTTTACCGAGGGCATGATCATGCGGCACCCCAGCGGCAATATGATGAACGAGCTGGCCCGCAGCGTGCTGAGCCTGTACTCCTACGACCCCGATCCGGACAACACGTCCATCGAGAACCTGCTGCTCCAGTCGGTGAAGCTTATCGGGTGCTTCCCCTCCATCGTGGCCAATGCCTACGCGGTGAAGCGCCACTATTTCCAGGGGGATTCGCTGCACATCCACTTCCCTGTCCCCGAGCTGTCCACGGCGGAGAACTTCCTGCGGATGATCCGGCCGGACACCAGCTATACGGAGGAGGAGGCCCACCTGCTGGATATGATGCTGATGGTACACGCGGAGCACGGCGGCGGCAACAACTCCACCTTTGTCTGCCGCGCCATGTCCTCCAGCGGGACGGACACCTACAGCGCCATCGCCGGGGCCGTTGGCTCCCTGAAGGGCCCGCTCCACGGCGGCGCCAACGCCAAGGTCATGGAGATGTTCCGCTATGTCAAGGAGAATGTCGACCCCCGCGACGACGGGTCGATCCGGGACTATCTGGTGAAGCTGCTGGACAGGGAGGCGGGTGACCGCTCCGGCAAGCTGTACGGGCTGGGCCACGCGGTATACACCATGTCCGACCCCCGCGCGGTGCTGCTGAAGAAGTACGCCCAGCACATGGCGGAGATCAAGGGCTACGCCGAGGACTTCACCCTGCTGCAGAAGGTGGAGGAGCTGGGCATCCCGCTGGTGCAGGAGCGCCGCCGGGACAGCACCCCCATGTGCGCCAACGTGGATATGTACTCCGGTCTGGTGTACACCATGCTGGGCATCCCGCAGGACGTGTTCACGCCGCTGTTCGCCTCCGCCCGTATCGCAGGCTGGTGCGCCAACCGCATGGAGGAGCTGGTGACGTGTCACCGCATCATGCGTCCGGCGTACCGCGCCGTCACCATTCAGGGGCACTACATCCCCATGGAGCAGCGGACGCCGCACCATGAAAACGCATAAGGACGCAGAAGGCTCCCGGCCAAGCCATGGCCGCCTGGCATAAGAAAACATACGCCGCAAAAGGCGTGTTTCGCACAGCCCCGTCGTTGCGCCGCCTTGACAGACATCCAGTATGCCTGCGGCGGCGTGTCTCGGCTCTGCACAAAACGCGCTCTTTTTCGGTGCGAAGCAGTTTTGCCAAAGTAAATTCGAGTTGAAATTGGCTGCAAAAACACCCGCATGCTGACGCATGTGGGCGTTTTTTCGGTCGATTTCAGCCGGATAGACACAGGCAAAACCGTGTGTTTTCTTGTGTCAGGCGGCCTTGCCTTCTGTTCAGCGTATCTGCCCGTCGCCGGTGACGACGTACTTGTAGGTGCTGAGCTCGTCCAGTCCCATGGGGCCCCGGGCGTGGAGCTTCTGGGTGGAGATGCCCATTTCGCAGCCGAGGCCGAACTCCCCGCCGTCGGTGAAGCGGGTGGAGACGTTGACGTACACGGCGGCGCTGTCCACCTGACGGGTAAAGCCGGCCGCTGCGGCGGCGTCCTCCGTCACGATGCAGTCGCTGTGGTGGGTGGAGTGGGCGGCGATGTGGGCAATGGCGTCGTCCAGACTGTCCACCACGGCCACGGCCAGAATGTAGTCCAGGAACTCGGTGTCAAAGTCGGTGTCCGACGCGGGGGTGCCGTCGATGACGGCGGCGGCACGGGGGTCAAGGCGCAGCTCCACCGGCGGAAGGCCGGCGGCGACGCGGTCATCCACCAGCGCGCGGCGCAGCATGGGCAGGAAGCGGGCCGCCGCAGCGGCGTGGACAAGGCAGACCTCCTCGGCGTTGCAGACGGAGGGGCGGCTGGTCTTGGCGTTGGTGATGATGCGCACCGCCTTTTCCAGATCGGCGGCGGCGTCCACATAGACGTGGCAGATGCCGGTGCCCGTTTCGATGCAGGGGACGGCGGCGTTCTCCACGCAGGCGCGGATGAGCCCCGCGCCGCCCCGGGGGATCAGCAGATCCACCAAACCGCGGGCCTGCATGATGTCGTTGGCACTCTGGCGGCTGGTATCCTCCACGATGTTGACGATGTCCGGGTCGCCGCCGGCGGCGGTGATGCCGTCCTTCAGCGCGTCCACAACGGCGCGGCAGGAGCGGTAGGCCTCCCGTCCGCTGCGGAGCATGCAGACGTTGCCGCTCTTGATGGCCAGTGCCGCCGCGTCGGAGGTAACATTGGGGCGGCTCTCATAGATGATGGCCACCAGCCCCAGCGGCACCTGCACCTTGGTGATGGTCATGCCGTTGGGACGGGTGAACTGCGCCAGTGTGCGGCCGGTGTGATCCGGCAGGGCGGCGGCGGCGCGGACGCCATCGGCCATGGCGCGGACGCGGCCCTCGTCCAGCCGCAGGCGATCCAGCATGACAGCGGAGATGTGCCCCTCCGCGCCGGCCATGTCCCGCCCGTTGGCGGCGAGGATGGCGGGGATGTGGGACTCCAGTGCGTCCGCCATGGCCAGCAGGAGGCGGTTCTTCTCCTCTGCGGGGGCGGCGCTCAGCGCGGGCCACGCGGCTTTTGTCTTTTGCAGAAGCTCAATGGTGGTCATTTCACGGCCCTCCCTGTGAGAAATCTGGTGCCGGCGGGCTTGCCCTCGGCGATGTCGTACAGCACCTCCGGCGCGGCGCCGTTGGCGATGACCATTTCACAGCCGGCGGCGGTGGCGATGTCGGCGGCCCGCAGCTTCGTGACCATGCCGCCGGTGCCGAGGCCGGTGCTGCTGTCCTCCGCCAGCGTGTAGAGGTCATCATCCACCCGCTCCACCGTGGGGATGAGCCGGGCGTCCGGGTGATGGCGGGGATCCTTGTCGTACAGCCCGTCGATGTCCGACAGCAGCACCAGCACGTCCGCGCCGATGGCGGCGGCCACGATGGCCGACAGGGTGTCGTTCTCGCCGATGGTGTTCTCCACGCCGATCTCGTCGGTGGCCACGGCATCGTTCTCGTTGATGACCGGCAGCGCCCCCAGCTCCAGCAGGCGGGTCAGCGTGTTGCGGACGTTGCGGCTGCGCTGCTCGTTTTTGATGTCCTCGCCGGTGAGCAGCAGCTGGGCCACGGTGTGGCTGTACTCCGTGAACAGCTTGTCATAGGTATACATCAGCTCGCACTGGCCCACGGCGGCGGCCGCCTGCTTGCTGGGCATATCCGCCGGACGGCCCGGCAGTCCCAGCTTCCCCACGCCCATGCCAATGGCGCCGGAGGATACCAATATAATTTGGTGTCCCGCGTTTTTCAGATCGCTGAGCACCTTGCACAGGTGCTCCATGCGGCGGATGTTCAGACGTCCTGTGGCATGAGCCAGCGTGGAGGTGCCCACTTTTACAACGATACGCATACCGCTGCCCCCTTTCGGCCCGTCCGGGCCTGCGTTTTTGGACATTATAGGGCAGCGGCGCGGAAATTGCAAGGGACGGCAGCGGAAGAAAATGTAAAAAATCTCTTGCAAATCCGCCGCGCATCTGATATGATAGCGTCAGTTAGATATATCTAACCAATTCAATTGAAGGAGGCGGCGTGTATGAGCGTTGTCATATTGGGTGGAAATGAGTGCATGGAGCGCCGCTATAAGGAGCTGTGCGGCGCGTACCGGTGTCAGGCCAAGGTACTGACGAAGCCGGCGGGCGGGCTGAAGAACAAGCTGGGCCGGCCGGATCTGATGATCTTCTTCACCAACACCATGTCCCACAAGCTGGTGCAGGGCGCACTCAGCGAGCTGAAGGGCAGCGGCACCATCATCGAGCGGTGCCACACCAGCTCCCTATCGGCGCTGCGGGGCATTCTGGAGAAGTACGCGCCGCAGGAGGCGTAAAGAAAAAGCAACACCGCGGGGGATGTCAGTCCCCTGCGGTGTTGCTTTTTGCGGAAAGTGTGCTATAATTGCCACAAAATCACCCAAGGAGGTCTGGCTATGAAAGCATTGCTCATCAACGGAAGTCCCCACGAAAGGGGCTGCACCTACACGGCGCTGGAGGAGCTAGCCCGGACGCTGGAGGCCGAGGGCATCGAAACGGGGATCGTGCAGGCCGGGGCCCGCACCACCCACGGCTGCATCGCCTGCGGCAAGTGCCGCCAGACAGGCAAATGCGTGTTCGACGATGTGGTGAACGAGACGGCGCCCAAGCTGCTGGAGGCCGACGCGCTGGTCATCGGCGCGCCGGTGTACTACGCCTCCCCCGCCGGCGGCGCGGTGGCGTTCATGGATCGTCTGTTTTACAGCACCGGCACCCGGAGTCTGACCATGAAGGTGGGCGCATCGGTGGTGTCCTGCCGCCGGGGCGGCAACACCGCCAGCTTCGACGTGCTGAACAAGTACTTCACCATCGCGGGCATGCCCATTGCCAGCAGCCAGTACTGGAATATGGTATACGGCAATACGCCGGAGGAGGTGCGGCAGGACAAGGAGGGCCTGCAGACCATGCGGACGCTGGGCCGGAACATGGCGTTCCTGATGAAGGCCATCCAGCTGGGGAAGGCGCAGTACGGCCTGCCGGAAAAGGAAAAGCCCATTGTCACCAGCTTTCACCACGAATAACGCAGAAAAGCAGTGTTGCTTTTTCCCGCCGCTGTAGTAGAATGGCGGTACTGTCTGCAAACGGAGGTACATCATGACATATCAGGAAATTCTCAACAACGCCCGCACCTGCATGGGCCCGTACTGCAAGTCCTGTCCCACCTGCAACGGACTGGCCTGCAAGAACACCGTGCCCGGCCCCGGCGCCAAGGGCATCGGCACCGGCTTCATCCGCAACTACCAGAAGTGGCAGGAGCTGTGCGTCAACATGGACACCATCTGCGAGAACAAGCCTGTGGACACGTCCTACGACTTCTTTGGCAAAAAGGTGGTGCTGCCGGTGTTCGCCGCGCCGGTGGGCGCCATGCAGCTGCACTACGGCGACAAGTATGACGATCTGACCTACAACGACATTCTGGTGTCCGCCTGCGCCGATGCAGGCATCGCCGCCTTCACCGGCGACGGCACCAACCCCGCCGTTATCGAGGCGGCCGCGGAGGCGCTGAAGAAAAACCACGGCTGCGGCGTACCCACGGTGAAGCCCTGGAACATGGCGTTGGTGGAGGAAAAGCTGGCGCTGGTGAAGGCCGCCGACCCCATCGCCGTCGCCATGGACATCGACGCGGCGGGCCTGCCGTTCCTGAAGAACCTGACGCCCCCCGCCGGCAGCAAGACGGTGGAGGAGCTGCGCCAGATCGCAGAGAGGGCGGAGAAGCCCTTTATCCTCAAGGGCATCATGACGGTGGCCGGCGCGAAGAAGGCGCTGGAGGCCGGGGCCAGCGGCATCGTGGTCAGCAACCACGGCGGCCGCGTGCTGGATCAGTGCCCCGCCACGGCGGAGGTGCTGCCCGCCATCGCCGACGCGGTGGGCGGTCGGATGACCATTCTGGTGGACGGCGGCATCCGCACCGGCATGGATGTGTTCAAGGCGTTGGCACTGGGCGCGGACGCCGTGCTCATCGGCCGTCCCTTCGTGAACATGGTCTACGGCGGCGGCGCCGAGGGCGTGCAGGTCTATGTGGACAAGCTGAAGGCCGAGCTGGCCGACACCATGGCCATGTGCGGCGCACACTGTCTGGCAGACATCAAGCGCTCCATGATCTTCGGCTATTGAGCGGACACATGAAATGAGGAACGGGAGCCTTCGGCTCTCGTTCCTTTGTACAGGGAGTTTTTATGTATCGGGATATGACCGGGGGCGGCATCACCCGCAGTCTGCTGCTTTTCGCGCTGCCCATGATGGCGGGAAGCCTGCTGCAGCAATTATATAATGTGGCGGACACCCTTATCGTGGGGCGGGCGCTGGGACGGGACGCACTGGCGGCGGTAGGCTCCGCGTTCACGCTGACGACGTTCCTGACCTCCGTGTTTCTGGGTCTTGCCATGGGCGCGGGGGCGCTGTTCGCTATCTGTATCGGACGAGGGGACATGGCGGCGCTGCGCCGCGCCGCTGCGCTGGCACTGTGCCTTATCGGCGCGGTGACGGCGGTGCTGACGGCTCTGGTGTACGCCCTGCTCGCCCCCATTCTGCGGTTTTTGCAGGTGCCGGAGACGCTGCGGGGCGACATGGCCGGGTATCTGCGCATCATCTTCGTGGGACTGGCGGCCACGTTCCTGTACAACTTCTTCGCCTGCCTGCTGCGGGCGGCGGGCAACTCCGCCGCGCCCCTGTGGTTCCTGGGCGGCGCGGCGCTGCTGAACGTGGGGCTCGACCTGCTGTTCGTGCTGGTGTGCCGGTGGGGCGTCGCCGGTGCGGCGGCGGCCACCGTCATCGCCCAGTACGCCGCCGGACTGGGCCTGACGGTATACGCCCTGCGGCGCTGCCGGGAGCTGCTGCCCCGGCGGACGGACTTCCGGTTTGACCGGCGTATCCTCCGGGAGCTGCTGGATCTGTCGCTTCTCACCTGCGTGCAGCAGTCGGCCATGAACTTCGGTATCCTGCTGGTGCAGCGGCTGGTGGACAGCTTCGGGCCGGTGGTGATGGCGGCGTTTGCCGCCGCCGTGAAGATCGACGCCTTCGCCTATCTGCCGGTGCAGGAGTTCGGCAACGCCTTCTCCACCTTCGCGGCCCAGAACTACGGCGCCGGTCAGCCGGAGCGGCTGCGGCAGGGGCTGCGGCGGGCCACGGCGGTGAGCGCCGCGTTCTCCTGCGCCGTGGCGGCGCTGGTGGTGTTGTTCGCCCGGCCGTTGATGGGGCTTTTTGTGCAGGCGGGCGAAACAGAGGTCATCGCCGCCGGTGTCCTCTACCTCCGCATCGAGGGGGCGTTCTACGCCGGGATCGGCTGCCTGTTCCTGCTGTACGGGTTCTACCGCGCGGTGCAGCGCCCCGGCATGAGCGTGGTGCTGACGGTCATCTCGCTGGGCACCCGTGTAGCGCTGGCCTACGCGCTGGCGGGGCCGGTGGGTGAGGCTGGCATCTGGGCGGCCATCCCCATCGGATGGCTGCTGGCGGACATCGCCGGGTACGGCTATTACCTGCGGCACCGGACGGCGCTGCTGACGCCGAAAGCGTAAAAAAAGAGATGCATGCCGGGGGCATGCATCTCTTTTTTACAGCAGAGCGGGGATATCCCGGAGATCCTCCACGGTCACGTCCACGCTGCCGTCGGCAGGGGCCGCGCCGGGACGGCGGTAGTAAACGGTCTTGAGCCCGTACCCTCGGCCACCGGCCATATCGGAGGTCAGGGAGTCGCCGATGATGGCGGCATCCGCCGGGGAAACAGGCGTCCCGCGCCCTTCGTTGACCTCCCGGAAGGCGGCGTCGAAGAACACCGGCGACGGCTTGGACGCACCGATGCGCTGGGAGATGAAGAAATAGGCGAAGCAGTCCTTCATGCCCGCCAGCGCCAGCCGGTGCAACTGCTGCTCGTAGGGGCCGTTGCTGGCGGCGGCCAGCGTATACCTGCCGCGCAGGGCGTCCAGCAGTTCCCGCGCGCCGGCCACGGGGATGGCGCTCTCATGGAGGGCAGCGCGGAAGTACCGCTCGAACGTCGGGCCGTCGAAGTCCATGTCCAGCGCGGCGAATACGTTGCTCCAGCGGATCTTCTCCAGCTCAGGGAACGTCAGGGTGCCCTCCTCGATCTGCCGCCACAGCTTGTTGTTCTCCCGGTGGAACACGTCGTACATCCATGGCTCGTAGGGCCGCAGGCCGAAGTGGGCGAAGCCCTCCTCCATGGTCTGACGGATGTAGGCGTCGAAGTCCAGCAGCGTATTGTCGATGTCAATCAGGATGAGTTTCATAGGCGGCTCCTCTCGTTTACTGCGTCCAGCATACCACATCCGGCGCGCCGGGGCAACAGGCAGCGCAAAATTTCAAAATACGGCACATGCGAGGGCGAAAAATCCACCGATTTTTCCGTATAGGGATACATTGTGCACAATCCGCCCCGGTTTTTCCGAGGGAAAGTCTGTTGGTAAATGTGCTTGCTTTGCCCTGCGGGTGGTGTTATACTCTGCTCTTGCAGCCCTGTGAAGGCTGTGCTATATTGCATATACAGATGATCGATCCGGTCGCCGGAGGTGAGGAGGTACAGTATGAAGAAAGTCGAAATGACCAGCGGCTCCCTGTGGAAAAATATCCTGCTGTTCAGCCTGCCGCTGATGATGACGCAGGTGCTGGAGGTGCTGTTCAACCTCAGCGACGTGGCTATCGCCGGCAAGTACGCCTACAACACCTATATCGCGCTGGGCGCGGTGGGCTCCACCACCACGCTGGTATCCCTGTTTACCGGGCTGCTCATCGGCATGGGCGCGGGCGTCAACGTGGCCGTGGCCCGCTGGCTGGGCATCGGCGATGACGAGGGCGTGGAGCGCACCACCCATACCTCCCTGCTGCTCTGTCTGGGCACCGGACTGCTGGTGTGCCTGATCTGCCTGTTCTTTGCCGAGCCGATGCTGCGGCTGCTGAACACCAAGGAGGAGTTCCTCCCCGGCGCGGTGCTGTATATGCGCATCTACGCGCTGGGCCTGCCGGGTATGGGCATCTACAACTGCGGCAACGGCATCCTCAGCGCCACGGGCGACACCAAGCGTCCGCTGATCTACCTGTCCGTGGCCGGCGTGCTCAACGTCATTCTGAATCTGGTGTTCGTCATCGGGTGCAATATGTCCGCCGAGGGCGTGGCCATCGCCAGCGCCATCGCCCAGTGGGTGTCCGCCGTCCTGATCTTTGTCCACCTGCTGCGGCGGCAGGACGCCTGCCGCCTGGACATGCGGAAGCTGCGGCTCCACAAGGCGGCAGCCAAGCGCATCCTGATGATCGGCATCCCCTCCGGCCTGCAGAACGCCATCTTCGCCGTGGCCAACCTGTTCGTGCAGGCGGGCTTGAACTCCTTCGACGAGATCACCGTCTCCGGCGCGGCGGCTGCCGCCAACGCCGACACGCTGGTGTTCAATATGATGGCGGCGTTCTACACCGCCTGCGCCAGCTTCGTCAGCCGCAACTGGGGCGCGGGCCGCAAGGAGCGCATCCTGAAAAGCTACTTCATCAGCATGCTGTACGCCTTCCTCACCGGCGCGATATTCGGCGGCCTGATGCTGCTGTTCGGGCGGCAGTTCCTGGGCCTGTTTGCCGACAAGCCGGAGGTCATTGATGCCGGTATGGATCGTCTGCGGATCATGGCCTTCTCCTACGGCATCGGCGCGCTGATGGACGCCAGCATCGCCGCCTCCCGGGGCATCGGAAAGAGCATCGCCCCCACCGTCATGGTCATCATGGGCTCCTGCGTGTTCCGGGTGGTGTGGATCTACACGGTGTTTGCCTACTTCCACACGGTGCCGTCGCTGTACCTGCTGTACATCTTCTCGTGGGCCATCACCGGCATTGCGGAGTATCTCTACTTCCGGGCCAGCTATAAAAAGAGCATCCTCGCCGCGCAGATGTGGTGAAAAAAGAAATAAATATCCCCCGGCGAAGCCGGGGGTATT
>OLXP01000148.1_pt1 | contig 51492 bp, 44 predicted proteins | sample 1644201 | NCBI WGS metagenome assembly OLXP01 (sample SAMEA103958163, study PRJEB25191) | human gut metagenome
GTGGTCGCTGGGGACGATGCCGCAGAACTGGCAGACCATCGTTTCATCGTCAATTTTCCCCGCGAACTGGCAATAGGTACAGTAGCGGTCGATCTTCTTTCGGAACAGCATGGGGCAGCAGCCTTTCTTTGATGTTTGCCCCCATTATACACGCTTTCCGTGCAAATTGCTATGGTACTTTTTGCGAAAAAGCAGCAGGCTCACCGAGCACAGCAGCAAAGACGCCGCTCCCGCCGTTTCCAGGCCTTGCGTGCCGGAAACGGCGGCGGCGGGCCAGCTTTCCGCGTGCAGCAGCGGCGCGGCGATGAGCGTAAGCGTGCAGGAAAGCACGGCCTGAAGCGCCTTGCACGGCAGGAGCAGCCTCCCGGTCAGGCCGTGCTCCTGCACGGCGGCGCGGCTCTGCGCCAGAACGCTTACGCCGCCGAAGGACAAAAGCGCCGATGCGATGCACAGCTTCCATTGAAGCGCAAGCGCGCAGTCCGCCAGCGCTGCGCAGCCCGCGGACAGCTCCAGCGATCCGAGAACCAGCGGCAGCGCCTCCGGCGGCAGAAAGCGGCCCGCGGCAAGCAGAAAATAGCGGGTGAGCACGGAAAAAACCGTGATAAACATACAGATCTGGATCGCGCTCATCCCCGCGCGGCGCACCGATTCGGAAAAGGCTGCGGCAAAGGATTCCGGCTGCGGCGGCTTCGCGGCGGCTTTGGCGGGCGCGTACTGTTTTTTCGCGGTCAGACGGCAGACGAGCACGGCAGAGACGATCTGCACCGCGTACAAAAATGCGCCTGCCGCCGCGCTTTTGAAGACCGCGCCGCCGAGTACGCCGAAGATGAACGACGGCCCCGCCTGATTACAGACGGCAAGCGCGCGCTCCGCGTTCGCTCCGGACAGCTCCCCTCGCGCGTAAAGCGTACCCGCCGCCTGCGCGCCGGCCGGATAGCCGCCGAGAAGCCCCAGCAGAAACGCGCTACCCGCTGCGGGCGGCAGGCGCAGGAGCTTTGCCGCCGCGCCTCCGAACCGCGCGGAGAGCCGTGCGGAATAGCCAAGCAGCAGGAACAGATTGCTGCACACAAAAAACGGAAACAGCGACGGCAGGATCACCCGCCCGCAGAGCGTGAGCGCGCTGCGCACGCCGTCCGCTGCAGTCTGCGGCAGCGCGATGAGCAGAACGAACGCCGCAAGAAGCGCAAGCGCCTGGAATAGCTTTTTCATGCCTCTCCCCTCCTCTGGATAAAAACCTATGCAGCGGTGGAAAGAATTAGTCTTTTGGGCATAAGCATATAGCAAACGAAAAACAGGAGGCGCTGCTGGTTGAAAAAACTGCGTTCGTATCTGGCCGCTGCATCTGTGCGGCTGGGGCTGCCGATGGATATTGCCGCGGGGCTGCCGCATCTGGAGGTCAACGGGTTCCGGGAGTGCTCGGTCGACCGGCACACCGGGATTCTGGAATATAACCGGGAAAAGATCGTGATCGGGCTGAACATCGGGAGCCTGACCGTCGTGGGAAGCGGGCTGGAGATCCGGCAGATGCACCGGGAACGGCTGACGATCATCGGGCAGATCGACTGTCTGACCTACGGTGAGGGAGGTCTGCGCGGATGTGGCGGGTGATCTGGTTTTTTCTCGGCGTGTCTCGGCTGTCCATCACGGGAGCAAGCCCGGAATGGTGTATGCAGCGGCTGGCAAAGGCGCGCATCGCATTCCATTTCTGCACAAAACCGGACGACTTTACCGCCGAGGTCTGGATCCTGCGACGGGACGAGGCGCGCGCGGCGCAGCTCGTGCGCATGGGCGGGTGCGACTGTGCGGTCATAGAGCGCGGCGGCTTTTCCACCGTGTTCGGCGGGCTGCGGAAGCGGCCCGCGCTGCTTATTCTGCTGGCAGCGGCTATCGCAGCGGGGATCGTTGTGCCGAAATATGTTTTTTTCTACGAAGTCGAGGGAAACGAGGCTGTCCCGAGCGCGCAGATCCTGCGGGAGCTGCGGGAGCTTGGCGTGGGGTTCGGGACATATGGGCCGTCGATCAAGCCGCAAGAGCTGAAGAACCAGATGCTGCTTCGCATTCCGAAGCTGCAGTGGCTGACGGTGCAGCAGAGCGGTATGTGTGCGCGCGTGGTCGTGCGGGAACGGCCAGACAAGGCTCCGGTGCTCGACCGAAAAGTGCCGACAGATGTAATCGCCTCGCGTGCGGGCGTCTTAACGCGCGTGGAGGCTGTGGCCGGGAACTGTCTCTGCGCGCCGGGGCAGGCTGTTGCGGGCGGAGAGCTGCTGGTATCGGCGTACACAGACTTCGGGTTTAAAACGCAGGTGACAGCGGCGCGGGCGGAGATCTACGCCGAGACGGTCCGGCAGGCCGTGTGCGTCCTACCGGAGGCGGAGCAGATCAAGACGAACCGCACGGCTCCGCGCTATGCGGTCAGTCTGCTTGTCGGACGGCGGCGCATTTCGCTTTTCGGCGCGGACGTACCGGAAGGATTTTACGAAAAAGAGACAAAAACGCGGGTTCTGACGCTCCCCGGCGGGTTTTCTTTGCCTTTGGGGATTGCAATTACAAGAATTTGTGAGTATGATACAAGAGAAGAAACATTGCGGGCGCAGGACGCGGAAGGCAGGCTTCTGGAGCTGGTGCAGGCGGATGCCATGCGTGATATGATCGCCGGAAGCATCAGGAGCAGCTCTGTCCGGACGGAGCAGTCCGGCGGGTGTATCCGGCTGTATGCCAGTCTGCGGTGCGAGGAAATGATCGCGCGTATGCGGCCCGCAAGCCTAAAGGAAGCGATTGAATGACAGAACGAACCATCAATGCAGAACGTGTCGAGCAGCTGATCGACGTTTTCGGCTCCTTCGACGAAAATGTGCGCCGGATCGAAGATGCCTTCGGCGTCAAGATCACGAACCGCAACAACGAGCTGAAGGTCACGGGCGACGAGGAGGCTGCCGACAAGGGGTGCCGCGCAATTGAAGCGCTGCTGGCGCTGTCAGCCAAGGGTGAGGAGATTGACGAACAGAAGGTGCGCTATCTCATCAATCTCGTCAACACCGGAAACGAGGATCAGGTCAGCAAAATGGCCAAGGACGTCGTCTGCGTGACGGCCAAGGGGCGGCCCGTCAAGGCCAAGACCATCGGCCAGCAGAATTATCTCAAGGCCATTGAGAAAAACACCATCACCATTGGCGTCGGCCCCGCCGGTACGGGCAAGACGTATCTGGCCGTGGCGGAGGCAGTCGCGGCGTTCCGCGCAAAAACCGTCAACCGCATTATTCTGACGCGGCCCGCCGTGGAGGCTGGCGAACGGCTTGGCTTCCTGCCGGGCGATCTGCAGAACAAGGTAGACCCCTATCTGCGGCCATTATATGACGCGCTGTTCGATATGCTGGGGCCGGAGACGTATGGAAAGTATCTTGAGCGGGGAAATATCGAGGTCGCGCCGCTGGCCTATATGCGCGGGCGGACGCTGGACGACAGCTTTATCATTCTTGACGAGGCGCAGAACACCACGCGGGAGCAGATGAAAATGTTCCTGACGCGCCTCGGCTTCGGCTCGAAGATCGTCATTACCGGCGATATCACGCAGATCGATCTGCCGGGCGACAAGGTCAGCGGTCTGAAGGAGGCCATCCGGGTGCTGGACGGGGTCGAGGATATCCAGATCTGCCGTCTTACGCCTGCGGATGTGGTGCGGCACGTGCTGGTGCAGCGCATCGTTGCGGCCTATGACAAATATGAAAAGAACCGGCTGCCGGACGAACGCGCCCGGACATTTACAAAGAAGCCGGACTGGAAGAGGGAAAAGAAATGAAGCATCGCATTGTCATCCGCTGCGAAGGCCGCAGTCTGCGCGATTTCGCGCTCAAGCAGCAGATCTCCAAATGTATCACCGCCGCGCTGGCCCATCAGGGCGTCAACACCCCATGTGAGATCAACGTCCTTGTGACGGACGACGAGGGCATCCGCGCCATCAACAACGCATACCGCAAGATCGACAAGGCGACGGACGTGCTGTCGTTCCCGATGTTTGAGCTGACGGCAGGGCAGCTCCCCGCGTCGTGGGAAGCATATAAAGACCCGGACACCGGGCTTGTGCCGCTGGGCGACATGGCCATCAGCCTCGAACGGGCCCAGCAGCAGGCCGCTGAGTTCGGCCACAGCGCCCGGCGCGAGGTCGGGTATCTGACCATCCACTCCATTCTGCATCTGCTGGGCTACGACCATGTGGACGAAGGGCCGATGAAAAAGCAGATGCGTGCCGCCGAAGAGGCCATTCTGGCCGAAATTGAACTGCCGAGATGATGGAGCAGAATCTTTTTATCCGCCGCGCTTCAGTCACGGATGCGGAGTTGCTTGCCGAGACCCGGCGCAGCGCATGGGACGCGACGTATCGTGGAATCTATCCGGATGCATGGATCGACGAATATGATCTTGCTGAACAGACGCAGCGGGAACGGGCGAGGCTGGAGCAGACAGATTATATGGCATATCTGGTCATGGACGGCGGCCAGTGTGCAGGCTATTTCAGCTATGGCGCGGCAAGCCACGGTGGCTATAAGGACTTTTCTTTTTGCCTCAATTCTCTGTACCTGCTGCCGCCGTACCAGCATATGGGCCTGGGTCGACGCATCTTTGCACAGGTGCGTCAGGCCGCGCGGGAACGGAAACTGGACAGTTTTTTCTGCGGCTGCAATGTACATAATCTGCCCGCACGGCGCTTTTATGAAAAAATGGGCGGCGTGGTCGGAGAAATTGATGACGGACATGAGAATCTGGCCGAGGACCAGATGTATTTTGAATTTTGCACAGGAGAACAGATATGAAAACCAAAACCGCGATGATCACGATCGCCGGGCGGCCGAATGTCGGCAAGTCCACGCTTGCCAACGCGCTCGTCGGCGAGAAGATCGCCATCGTATCCCATAAACCCCAGACCACGCGCAACCGCATCTGCGCCATCGTCGACCGCGGCGATACGCAGCTCGTCTTCATCGACACCCCGGGCTTCCATCGCCCGCGCACGAAGCTCGGCGACTACATGGTGAACGTCGTCAACCAGTCGGTCGCCGACGTCGACGCCGTCATTCTGCTGGTTGAGCCGATCGCAAACGTCGGCCCGCAGGAGCAGGAGCTGATTGAGAAGATCAGGGAAGCAAAGGTTCCGGCCATTCTGGTCATCAACAAGATCGATACCGTGGAAAAGGAAACGCTGCTGCCGGTCATCGCGGCCTATAAGGATCTGCTGGACTTTACGGACGTCATTCCCATCAGCGCAAAGTGGCACGACGGGCTGGACAGCCTGAGGCAGGTCTGCGAGGGCTTTGCACAGCCGGGGCCGTTCATGTTCCCGGAGGGCATTTCGACCGATATGCCCGAAAAGCAGGTCATGGCCGAGATCATCCGCGAAAAGCTGCTGTGGAACCTCGAAAAGGAAATTCCGCACGGCACGGCGGTCGAGATTACAAAATTCTCTGAGCGCGACGACGGCATCATTGATCTGGACGCGACGATCTACTGCGAAAAGGCCAGCCACAAGGGCATTATCATCGGCAAGAACGGCCAGATGCTCAAGAAGATCAGCTCGGATGCACGCAAGGACTGCGAACGCTTCATGGGCACGAAGGTCTTTTTGCAGACCTGGGTACGCGTCAAGGAAAACTGGCGCGACAGCGATTTCATGATCTCGAATTTCGGCTACCATAAGGATTGACGAAAACAACAGGCGCTCCGCAGAAATCGGAGTGCCTGTTGTTTGCTTATCGGCCGGATAATTCGACGGCGTGGCGGATGAAGGAGAGGGGCGGGACCCTCTTGGGGAGCTTCGCGCGGAAGCGCATCTGCGGCGTGCGGGGTTCGAGGAGCGGAACGCCGTCCAGATCCTCCATCGGCGTCACCTGCCATGAAAATGGGCGCAGATCCGGGCCGACGACCTCGACGGTATCCCCTGCCGCAAATTTGTTGCGCAGGCTGAGGACCGCGTTTCCCTCCGCGTCGCATTTCTCAACGACGGCGCAAATCTGCCACTCGCGCAGATAGCGGGAGTTCTCCGTAAACTGGCCGGGCTGGCCGTAGTAAAAGCCGGTAGAATAATGGCGGTGCGAAACGTGCTCGACCTCGTCGCGCCAGATCCTGTCCGGTGTGCGGCCTGCCCACACGTCGTCGAGCACGTGGCGGTAGGCTCCGGTGACGATGGCGGCATAATAGGCCGATTTGGCGCGGCCCTCGATCTTCAGGCAGTCGATCCCGGCGTCGCATAGCTCGTCCAGATGGTCGATCATGCACATATCGCGGGAATTCATGATGTACGTGCCCTTTTCATCCTCGAAGACGGGGAAATATTCGCCGGGGCGCTTTTCCTCCATCAGCGCGTACTGGTACCGGCAGGGCTGGGCACACTGGCCGCGGTTGGAGTCGCGGCCGGTCATATAATTGCTGAGAAGACACCGGCCGGAATAGGACACGCACATGGCCCCGTGGCAGAACGTTTCCAGCTCCAGCTCCGGCGAAACGCGTTCGCGGATGCCGAGGATCTCCCGCAGGCTCAGCTCCCGCGCAAGCACAACGCGGCTGGCGCCGAGATCGAACCAGCTCTGCGCGCAGGCGTAGTTTGCGACCGACTGCTGCGTCGACACGTGGCGCTGGCAGTGCGGGGCGTATTTCCCGGCCATCATGAACGCACCGAGATCCGCAAGGATCAGCGCGTCGACGCCCGCCGCGTCCAGCTGCTCAAGATAAGCCGGGAGCGCGGCGGCTTCGTCGTTGCGCGGCATGATATTGACCGTGCAGTGCACCTTCACGCCCGCGTCATGCGCAAGCTTGATCGCCTGCGGCAGCTCGTCCGGGGTAAAGTTGGCGGTAAACGAGCGCATACCGAAGCTGGTTCCGGCCAGATAGACCGCGTCCGCGCCGTAGGCGACGGCCATGCGCAGCTTTTCCATATCCCCCGCTGGGCATAAAAGCTCCGGTTTGCGTCTATCCATCTGTCTGATTCTCCGTATCTGCGGTGTCGCCGGTCTGATCTGCGGTAGTTTCATCGCCCGTACCGGTCTGCTGGTCTTCCTCTTCGTCTTTGCCCGCGAGCTCGTTCAGGAAGTTCTGATGCTCATAATACGTCTCGGAGAAGTGGTGCACACCGGTCGTATCCAGCGCATAGAAATAATATTTCGTCTCCGCCGGGTAAAGCGCGGCACGGATGGAATTCATGCCGGGGTTCGCGATCGGGCCCGCGGGCAGGCCAGCGTTCGTGTAGGTGTTATAGGGGCTGAGGACGCCCTTGTCCGCGTTGGACAGGATCTCCTTGCGCTCGGCAAGCGCATACTGGATGGTCGCGTCGATCTCCAGGCAGGGATAGAGCTTGCTGCACAGGCGGTTATAGATGACGGAGGCGATCGTTGCGCTCTCGGACGTTCTGGCCGTCTCCTTTTCGACGAGGGATGCGACCGTGATGAGGTCGTAGAGCGAAAGCTTGGCGTCCGTGATCTCCGTTTCGGTGAACGCATTCTCCCGCATGCGCTGGGCAAGGCGGTCGTTCAGCGCGTCCAGCGCGTCATAGAGGTCGCTGGTGAATTTGTTGTCGAAGTTGCGCAGGAATTTGTCAATGACGTTCTCCGGGTCGTCTCCCATATAGAACTGGTAGGTATCCGGGAAGAGATAGCCCTCCAGCCGGTTCTCGCTGCCGTAGGGGATCTCCTGCAGGAACGCATAGTCGAATTCATAGGTCGACGCGGCGTTCGCCAGATCCTGATACGAGCAGACGCCGTTTTCCTCCAGCAGACGGAAGATATCCTCGCACTCGTAGCCTTCGGGGATGGTGATCTCCACGACAGAGCGGTCGGGGCTGGCCTCGACCATATTGCTGACAAGCGCATGATAGTCATAGCGGCTGTTGAGCGAATACGTACCCGGCTCAATGGTGCGCTCGGCGTGGGTGGCCCAGCAGTACAGCTTGAAAAGCGTTTCCGAACGGACAAGGCCACTGTCCCGCAGTTCCTTTGCGATCTGCGAGATCGTCGCGCCGTCTGCAATGGTGACGGTCACCTCTGCGTCCGGCTTGGTCAGGGACAGCACATCGTCCGCGCAGCGCCACGCAAACACGGCAAGCAGCACAGACGCGGCCAGCACGCAGCACACATACAGCAGCACCCGGATGCCGGACGGCAGCCGTCCGTGCTTTTTTTCCTCCGCCGGTTCCGGCTCCTGCGGCTGCTGGTCGACGGTCAGATCCGCGTATTCCTCCGGGATCTTCGGCTCGAACAGCGGAGGCATATTGGGCGTCTGCTTCTGCGGCTGCGTCTCCTGCTCCAGCTCGGCCTCAGCCTGCGTTTTGGCCTGCTCTTCCTCATCCTTGTCGTTCATCATCGCGTCGACGCGCGCAAGATCGTCCTTGACGGACGCAAGCAGCTCGTCGAGCGAAAGCGATTCCAGACTTTTTTCCAGCCCGCCGTCTTCCGGCGACTGCCCGTCCGGACGCTTATTCGGGGTCAAATCTGCCATGTGTTCCTCCCTTATACGCGGTAGACAATGTCGGCGGCAACCTGACGGGCCGTATCCTCACCCTTGAGCGCCCGCAGGCAGGCGAGGCCGAATTCGTCGGCAGAGCCGGCTGCGCGGCCGGTGATGACGTTCCCGTCCTGCACTGCGCCGCAGGGGATCATCTTTGCCGCGTCCATCTGCTCTTCCAGACCGGGGTAGCAGGTCGCTCTGCGGCCGTCGGTGATGTGGAGCGACGCGAGGATGGTCGGCGCGGCGCAGATAGCCGCGATCAGGCAGTTTTTCTCATACGCAAGGCGGATGAAATTCATGGCCGTTTCGCTTGCCAGGATCGAATGCACGCCGCCGAGTCCGCCCGGCAGGAGCACCATATCGGTGTCCGCCAGCTTCATCTGCTCAACGGTGCAGTCCGCCTGCACCGAAATGCCGTGGCCGCCCTCGATCAGCGTCCCGCCGATCCCGGCAAAACGGACCTCCGCGCCTCCGCGCCGCAGAATGTCGCACGGCGCAATTGCTTCCATCGGCTCAAAGCCCTTACCCAAGATGATATATACCATGGTATCACACTTCCTCCAAACATGATTTTACACGTGCATACAATTCCTCGTGGATATCCTCGATGGAGCGGAGCTTTCCGTCCCGGACGCACGAAACGCGCGTCCAGCCGAAATAATCCGCCGCCTGCTGCGCGACCTCGCGGCATTTGTGCAGGTACCTGTCGTCGCGCTCGTGGATATCGGCCTTCGTGCTGGTGTCTCTCTCGCGTCTGCGCATGAGCGTCTCGGCGATCTCGACCGGCATATCGAGCCACAGGACCAGATCCGGCTTCGGCAGGCCCATGCGGTTGAATTCCAGATCGTAAAGCCACGAGAAGAATTCCTCCCGCGCCTTTCCCTCCAGCTTGCCGCCCTGGTGGACAGCGTTGGAGGTCGTATAGCGGTCAGACAGGATCAGGCCGCCCGAAGCATAGTCGTTTTTCCATACGCGCTGATAGGACGCGAAGCGGTCAACGGCATAGAATGTGGAGGCCGCGTAGGCGTTGACATCGTTCGGGTTCTCGCCGAACTCGCCGTTCAGGTACATCCGGATGAGCGCTGACGACGGCTCCAGATACTGCGGAAATTGCAGACGGCGGAATGAAACGTTCTCGTTTTGCAGGCGCTTTGTCAGAAGCGCAAACTGCGTCGACTTCCCTGTTCCGTCGGTTCCTTCAAACACGATCAGTTTTCCCATATTGCTTACCCTCTTATCCGTTTGCCAAGCACGGCGAACAGGTATTTTGGCAGCCGGAGCATCCGTCCGAACCGCTTCGGCTCCTTGATGAGCCGGTAGAGCCACTCAAGATTGCAGCGGATCATCCACTTTGGAGCGCGCTTGACCGTGCCCGCGAAGCTGTCGAGCGAGCCGCCGAGGCCGATCATAAGCTTGATATGCAGCTCGTCCAGATGATTTTTCATAAACAGCTCCTGCTTCGGCGCGCCGAGGCAGACGAAGAGTACATCGGGCTTTGCGGCATTGATCTTCTCGATGACCGGTGCTTCATCCTTGAAATAGCCGTCGTTCATGCCGCAGATGTACAGCTTCGGGTGCTTTTCTGTCATTTTCTGCGCGGCAAGCTCCGCAACGCCGGGCTTGCTGCCGAGCAGGAACAGCCCGCCGCCGGTCTTTTCGAGGATGGACAGCAGGCGGTCGGCAAAATCGACGCCCGCGACCTTCTGCTTCAGCGGCGTTTTGAGAAGCTTCGACGCGAGCACAACGCCTGCGCCGTCCGGCAGGACGAGATCGGCGCCGTTGATGAGCGCGCGGAGCGTTTCGTCGTGCAGCGCCTCATAGGCGATCTCGGCGTTCGGGGTCACGGCATAGCAGGTCTTTTTGCCCGCAAGGATCTGTTCCGCGCGCGCAGAGGCCTCGTCCATCGTGACATTATCAAATTGCAGCCCCATGATATCCAGTTTCATGTGCAGGCATACCTCACCAATTTAGAATTCATCTATCATCTTAGCACATATTTCCGCATTTGTCCACGCAATTTCGGGTTCAATTTCCCCGCGCGGTGTTTCACATACGGGCGGTTTTGCATAAACTGTTATGAAAGCGAAGCGTGAACGACCCTGTTTCGGCCACGCGAACCTTTACGATATCATATATAGGAGGTCATCCGAATGTCTGAACCTGCACAGACGGGCAAGACCTGTGATCTGCGCGGCATCCGTGAAGCGGTTTGTGTGCATACGGGGAAAATCACAGACAGCTGTCTCGCCAAGGACTGCATTGAGGATCTGCGCGTGTACTTAACGGTCGACTCCCAGCAGACGCTCGACTGCGCGGCAAGCGCAAAGGCGCGGTATGTGGAGCTGCTCTTTACTCAGGTACAGGTGGAGCCGGTTCCCTACTCCTCCGGCTATTTTACGGTCGACGTAACGTTCTATTACCGCGTCATTGCCGACGCGACGCTCTCGGCCGGACGCACGAATACCGTCACGGGCCTTGCCGTGTTCTCCAAGCGGCTGGTTCTGTTCGGCGGGGAAACGAGCGCACGCATTTTCTCCAGCCGGGACGATCTGACGTGCCTTTGTAAGAAGTCTTTGCAGTCCGTCTCGCTGCCGCGGGCCATTGCGGAGACGGTCGACCCGATCATCCTCGGCTCGCGCGTGATGGAGGCGTGCAACTGCTGCTGCCAGAACGAAGCCTCGCCCGCCATCCCGGAGGCGCTGCTGGGCTGCTTCGATGAGCCGCTGGTGCTGACCGGCGAATGCAAGCGCCTGCTTGTCACGATTGGACAGTTCTCCATCGTCCGGCTCGAACGCGACACGCAGCTGCTCATCCCGACGTTCGACTACTGCGTTCCGTCGAAGACCTGCCCGCCGGTGGGCGGCACGAGCACGGAAAGCCCCTGCGAGGTCTTCAGCCAGATCGATTTCCCGATGGACGCGTTCTTCCCCGGGAAAAACGAACCGTGCATCAAGCCCGAAGACAGCTGCACCGGCTGCAGCAGAACCAAATAAGCAACCGCGCCCCGGCTGCCTGACGGCAGCCGGGGCACAGCTTTCTTGTGGAAGCGTCTGGTAGGGGCCGGCGACTCTGTCGGCCCGATAAATGTTGCGAATTCGCCGCAAATTCACGAAAAAGCACTGTATTCTGCGGGCGGACAGAGTCGTCCGCCCCTAGGGTGCAGTCATGAATTCGCATTGGGCTTCTGCTTTTCGCAGCTGTCTGCCGCTCGGCCTCTCAGGCACTCAGCGGCAGATGCGGTCCAGACGGGAGAGGTCTTCTTCGAGGTAGCTGGAGGCTGGGAGGGAGAAATCGAAGGTCATGCAGTCGCCCTTGTGGGGCTGCGTCAGGGCTTCGCCGAGGCGGCGGATGGTCAGCGCGGCTGAGAACACGCGCTGGTGCTCGCGTTCGAGCGCGCGGAGGATCTGCATGGCGTTTTCCAGCGCCGTTTTTGAAAGGCCCCGGATGCTCCCTTCCGTCACGTCGAAGAAATAGCCGGGATAGACATACGGTAGGATCATATTGACAGACGGGAGCATCCGCTCCTTCTGCCTGCGGCCCGCGACGCTATCGCCGCCGATAAAGGGATAGAGCAGACTCTCCGTGACCCAGTAATGGAGATTCGGGATAAAGTATTCGCACTCAGCCCGTCTGCCCTGCACGCGCATCAGATCGCGGCCATAGCCGGACATGACGGCGACGACAATGCGGTCAACGGCAAGCTGCTCCTGCCGGAAGACGCGGTCGAGCTTTTCGATGCGGTAGCCCTTGTGCAGCAGATCGTCGACCAGAATAATGGGCCGGTGGAACGAGCGCAGCGTGCGGACCTGTCCCGGCAGCGGAGAATAATCCGGGTATTCCTCGATCGTGAAGCTGCGCACGTCGGGCGCGTAGCATTTTTCCACGTGGAGCGTCTTCGTGACCGTATTGGGCACGATGGCGTCCGCAAAAATTTTCCCGTAGGGCACGCACATATACGGCCCGAGCTGCCAGACGCCCTCGGGCACGTCCTGCACGCCGTTCATGCGCTCAATGCGTTGGGCAATGGCCTGATTGAGCATTTCTGTGTCGAAGCACAGAAGGAGCTTGCCAGGGAACATGGCGCTGAGCGCCATGCGCAGGCGGGGCCGGGTCTGCAAAACGGCCTCGCGCACAGCGGGTGCGTCGCGGTGCGGGGGCTTGATGCAGAGCATGGCGTCCTGCAGGAGCATGACGGGGTTGCGCATATCGACATAATAGATGCCATCTGCGGCCTGTGTAAAGCCGAGCTGGCGCAGGGCACTCTGCAGCTCCGTCTGGTCTTTCCCACAGCGGCAGAGCGCATAGGTGTGCCCCTGCTCAAGACTTCTGGCAAGCAGCTCGTTGAGGAGCATCCGCAGCGCGTCCTCCCCCTCGGCCTGCGCCGCGTCAACGAACAGGATCTGGCCGGAGGCGTGCTGGCGCACATAGCTGCACGCCTCCAGAGAGCCGAGCGCGTCATACAGATCGTCCAGCAAAATCGTATGTCCCGCCGCCCAGCCGAGCAGACGCGCAGGTCTTGCCAGCAGAAGCGCCGCGCGGGGCGCTTTTTTTCCCCGCATACAGGCCCGGACGGCCTGCGGGAGCGTTTGCTCGTCCTGCGTGACATTTCGGAAATAGAGCGCTTCGCGCCGCAACACGTCCTTCTGCTCCGGGGAACGGACGTACAGGCCGCATTCATAAATATACGTCTGCACAACCGGTGCGACGAGCATGGAAATATCAAGGTTCTGGTCGACCGAGGCGCGGATGCGCGTGGAGCTGACTGTCTCATAAAACGGCGGCAGCGACAGAAGCAGGAGCTTTCCCCGGATGATCGAGGCCAGCGCCGCGCGGTCGGCACTGCCGTCGCGGCAGAAGATGATGTGGTCATAGTCTGCCGCCGTGCCGGGCTCTGTGTGCTTGTACGCCGAGGCGTTGGCGATCACATCGCTGCCTGCGACAAGATAGACGTCTCTGCCCGGAAACAGCTGCCGCAGGCGGGCAAGATCGTCCGGCATGGCGATATTGACGGGGATCTCGTCGGGGAACAGATACGTGTCCCACTGGTCGGCGGTCGAGATGGAAACGATGCGGCGGCGCAGGAGCTTGGGGAGCGTTTTCTTGCTCCACGAAAACTCGTCGACGGCGAGATAGACCTCGAAGCCGCGTGCGCGGATCTCCTGCACGATCTGCTTATGGCCGACGGAAAACGGGTCGAACGTGCCGGGGAAAAAAGCGGCGGGTTTTTCCGGCGGGAAGCGGAACGGCCCCTCCAGCAGCTCCTGCCGGACGGTATAGCGGTACAGATGGTTGAGCATGGCCGCGCAGTTGAAGAATGTCAGCTGGCCGGTGCGCGGTTCTGCCAAAAGCGTCAGGAGCTTTTTGTGCAGATGGACGAAAATATCATGCTTTCTGGCAAGGGAAAGCTGGTCGCGGCCGAAAATATCGCGGCAGAGGACGGCCAGCGCCGTCTGGTGGATCGTCTCGTCATAGTGGGAAATGCCGGTAAGGATGAGGCCAAGGATGTGATCAGCGATCTGCGCCTCCTGCTCCGGCAGCACATTCAGCGCCTCGCCGAGCGTAAACAGCGCCACGCGTGCAGGCCGGATGGACGCGCCGCAGGCAAGCTTTCCGATAGACTCTACAGACTCGCCCAGCTCCTTTTCCGGCAGCAGGCACAAAAGCCTTCCCAGATACGGCGGGATGAAGCGCGAGATCTGCTCCTGCCCGGATTCCAGCTCGCGCGTCAGGTCGATGCCGATCTCGTTGATCTGGTCGACGAGCAGATCGGGGGCCACAGAAAGCAGCGCGTTGCCCGCCGCCTCACGCACGGGAAGATGCTCGCTGACGCAGAGCAGATTGGAAAAATGCAGCGCCGTGTGGAACGCCGTCTCCGGGTGCGTCCGGACATATTCCAGCAGCATATTGATCTGCGTGAGCTTGACCGTCCAGTGGACGGCGTTTTTCAGGTTGCTGAGGTGGATCTGCGAGACGGTCCGCGCGTCCAGCGCCGCGAACGGCTCCGCCAGCAGCCTTGCTTTGAGCCAGTCGTGGGCCAGATGATCCTCCCAGCGCGGCGCGTACTGCCGCACGGCGGCGCAGACGGTCGGCCGCAGGCCCTGCTCGGCGTGGGTCAGGCGCAGGAGCATATGCAGCGTGATGATATCCAGCTCCGGGTTTCCCGTGCCGAGCATGGCGGCAAGGCGGGCGGACAGCTCCGGCAGCTCCTTTTTTGGCAGATAGCGGCACGGCACATGGCACAGCGCGTCGACCAGCACGAACCGGTCTTCGTCCCGCGCCTCGGTCAGCGCGTTCAGAAGCGGCTTGACCAGCGGCCCGGCCTCCTTTTCCTCGCAGGAGGCAAACAGGCTCTGGCAGATGGTCTTGAGCGAGTTGGAGATGCGCAGCGCGTGCTTGCTGGAAATGCGGTAATCCGGGTGCAGGCAGAGGCCGATATAATGTGTCCAAAGCTCGGCAGATTCCGACAAAAGCGCCATCACGGCGGGCGGCATCTGGCCGTCCTTCGCAGAAAGCGGCCGCTCCTTGCGGTAGCGCGGGCCGGCATTCGCAAGAATTTTGCCCATGATGCGCCCGGCGATGCGGCGCACGTCGCCGTCCGGGTGCATGAGAAGCTCATACAGGAGCACAAGCGTCTTGCGCTTGTTGGCCTTGGTCATATAGGTGCTGTATTCCTCCAGCAGGCGCAGGTACATTCGGATCCGCTGGAGATTTTTTTCGCCCTTGGCCTGTTCGAGCAGCTGCTCGAGCGTCTGGTCGGTCGAGAGCGTGTGCATGAGTCGGATGGAGCCGTCCAGCGTCAGGTCGCGCAGCGCCTGAAGCGCCTGCTCCGCGTTCATGAGCGATGGATCCTTTGTCTCATGCGGCAGAAGCTCGGTTTCCGTCAGCTCCGGGCTGACGCCGCGGCTTCGGAGCAGATTTTCAAAATCGCTCAGCTTGTGATAGACGTTCTGGTAGCGGAGCGTCTTTTCCGGCGTCATGTCGGCCAGCTTGCAAAAGATCATCTCATACGCGTCCTTGAGCGAATAGATGCGCATACGCTCCTTTTCGCCGGGCGCTCTCGTGCCGCGGACGCGGAAGTCCGCGTAGATGAGAAGCAGAGACTCGATGGGCAGGTTTTCAAATTCCAGGTCCCACGTGGAGTGGTTGGCGGAGATATAGCCGATCTCCTCCATGTCATGGCGGCTGAACCACTGCCAGGTGTAATAATAGTGCAGATAGGCAATGCGGCTTAGATCCTCGCCCCGGCAGCCGAATTTTCCGATGTCATGCCCCAGCGCCGCCGCGCTGACCAGCGGCAGGTCGACCGGGAAGCCGGCCTTTTTCGCGAGAATGGCCGTGTGCAGAGCGATATTGTGGACGCCGATGGTATGCGATGTGGGGTCGAAGGGCGTCGATTCCATGCCGAGGCGCATGACGGCCATAAGATGGCTTTCCCGCACGGCCTGCTCAAATCTGGCATACTGCACCTCCACGCGGCTTCCGGAAATCGCGTCTTCCGGCAGTGGCAGCAGATCGAGATAGGGGTCGAAGCTGTCCGCCGGGCCGTAAAGCGCCGCTTCCAGCGCGGACAGGTACGCCGTCTCATCCGCCGTCAGTACGGGAACATCCGGCAGGCCGTCCGGGAACATCTGCGCGCAGAGCTTCTGATAGAGCGCGGCTAAAAACTCCTGCGCAGAGGCGGGTTTTTCCGCAAAGTCCGGTGCGCAGAGCGCCAGTACGGCGGCGCAGAGATCGCGCCGGTGGGGATCGAGGGTTCCAAAACCAGCTTTTTTTTGCATATTCATTCCTGTATGCAGCATATTGTAGGGGCCGATGCCCACATCGGCCCGTTCCGCAGCTGCGAATTCGCCAAAATCCTCTGTGGAACCGGTCTGCCCTGCCGGGCCGATGTGGGCATCGGCCCCTACAGCGGAAACGGTTCCCGTCTGTTACCTCAAATTCTACGCGCTTTGGCGGAAAAAGTAAAGTTTTTTTCATTCTGCACAAAACGGCGGGCGTGTACGGATGGGTATGCATTGTTTTTTCACATAAATGAATATTTATAAATTTTATGCTTGACTTTTCTGCATAAAGTGTGTATATTACGTGCATAAAGAAAAACAACCGCACAACGGAGCTTTATGGAGGGTTTTCACATGGATAAGAGCAAGATCAAAAAAATCGTTCTGGCCTATTCTGGCGGCCTTGATACCTCGGTCATCATCCCGTGGCTGAAGGAGCATTACAACGATCCGGAGATCATCGCCGTCGCGGCTGATGTCGGTCAGGGCGACGAGCTGGACGGACTGGAGGAAAAGGCCATCAAGACCGGCGCAAGCAAGCTGATCATCGCCGACCTCACCGACGAGATGTGCGACGATATTATCGTCCCATCCGTCATGATGGACGCGAAATATGAAAAATACCTGCTCGGCACCGCGTTTGCACGGCCCGTCATCGGCAAGAAGCTGGCCGAGATCGCGCTGGCCGAGGGTGCAGACGCCATCGCGCACGGCGCGACCGGCAAGGGCAACGATCAGGTCCGGTTCGAGCTGGCCATCAAGCGCTTCGCACCCGACATGGCGATCATCGCACCGTGGAGAGAGTGGGAGATCAAGTCCCGTGACGAGGAAATCGACTACGCCGAGGCGCATCATGTGCCGCTGAAGATCTCCCGCGAGACGAACTACTCCAAGGATAAGAACCTGTGGCACCTGAGCCACGAGGGCCTTGATCTTGAGGATCCCGCGAACGAGCCGGATCTTGACAAGGCGCTGTTCCTTGAAATGGGTGTGTCCCCCTATCAGGCGCCCGACACGCCCACGACGGTTTCCGTCAGCTTTGAGGCGGGCGTCCCCGTGGCGGTCAACGGCGAGAAGATGAAGGTTTCCGACATCATCCGCAAGCTCAACAAGCTCGGCGGCGAGAACGGCGTCGGCATTCTGGATATCGTCGAAAACCGGCTCATCGGCATGAAGGATCACGGCATTTATGAGACGCCGGGCGGCACGATTCTCTATTTCGCGCATGAGCAGCTGGAAATGCTCACGCTCGACAAGGAAACGCTGCATATGAAGGAAAAGCTGGCCGTCGACTACGCCGACCTCATTTACAACGGCAAGTGGTACACCCCGCTGCAGGAGGCGCTGACGGCATTTGCGAAGAAGGCCAACGAGTTCTGCACCGGCACGGTCAAGCTCAAGCTCTACAAGGGCAACATGATCAACGCCGGCATTACCTCGCCGTATTCTCTGTATTCTGAGAATCTCGTCACATTCGGCGAGAGCGATTTCAACCAGGCCGAGGCTGAGGGCTTCATCAACATCTGGGGCCTGCCGACCAAGGTGCAGGCGCTGCGAGAGCAGGGGAAGCTGTAAAAATCCACCTCCCCTTACCATGCGGGGCATGGCAAGGGGAGGCTTTGCAAATATCATGCAGGGAGAACGCACCATGAACAAGCTTTGGGCGGGCCGGTCGGAGGCGGAGACTTCGGCATTGGCTGACGCATTCAACTCTTCGATCGCCGTCGACGGACGGATGTACAGGCAGGATATCACCGGCTCCATGGCACACGCCGCAATGCTTGCCAAATGCGGCATTCTGACGCAGGCGGATACGGATGCGATCATCGACGGTCTGGCGGGCATTCTGGCCGATCTGGAATCCGGGGCGCTGCAGCTCGACCCGCAGGCTGAGGACATTCATATGTTTGTCGAGGCGGAGCTTACGAAGCGCATCGGCGATGTGGGCAAAAAGCTCCACACGGCGCGTTCGCGCAACGATCAGGTCGCGCTTGATCTGCGGATGTATTTAAAGGATGAGATCAAGGCGCTGCAAGCGCTGGTTCTGGCCGTCATGCAGGCGCTGCATACGCAGGCGGAGGCGAACAAGGACGCCATTATGCCCGGCTACACGCATTTGCAGCGGGCACAGCCGATCACATTCGGCCAGCAGCTGTTGGCGTATGCGATGATGCTGGAGCGCGACTATGGACGGCTTGCGGACGCGTATAAGCGCACGGACGCCTCCCCCATCGGCTGCTGTGCGCTGGCCGGGACGACATATCCGACCGACCGCGTGTTTGAAGCGCAGAAGCTCGGCTTTGCTGCCGTGTGTGAAAACAGTCTCGACGGCGTATCGGACCGAGATTTCTGCGTGGAGCTGATGAGCGCGTGCGCGCTGGTCATGATGCATCTGTCGCGGCTTTCCGAGGAGCTGATCCTGTGGTCGAGCTGGGAATTTCAGTTTATTGAGCTGGACAGCGGCTTTACGACCGGCTCTTCCATCATGCCGCAGAAGAAAAACCCGGACATGGCTGAGCTGTGCCGCGGCAAGACCGGGCGGGTCTACGGCGATTTGATCGCGCTTCTGACGACGCTCAAGGGGCTTCCGCTGGCCTATAATAAGGATATGCAGGAGGACAAGGAGGCCGTGTTTGACTGCGTGGACACGACGAAGCTTTGCCTGCAGATCATGGCTCCGATGCTTTCCAGCCTTCGTGCAAAGCCGGAGGTTATGCTGCTGGCCGCGCAGAAGGGCTTTATCAACGCGACGGATCTGGCCGATTATCTGACAAAAAAGGGCGTTCCGTTCCGCAGTGCGTACAAAATTTCCGGTCAGCTCGTGGCGTACTGCATCGCGCATGATACCGTGCTTGAGAAGCTGCCGCTGGAAACCTACAAGACGTATTCGGACGTTTTCACGGACGATCTGTATGAAGAAATTTCGCTCAGGACCTGCGTGGCGCGGCGCATTTCCGCCGGAGGCACCGGCCCCGCGTCGGTACAGGCGCAGCTGGATTCCGTCGCGGCCTTCCTCGCGGCGCATCAATAAAAAGGAGTACGACATGAACATCAAAGGACAGAGCTTTTTAAAGCTGCTTGATTTTACGCCGGAGCAGATCGCGGAGTTTTTGGCGCTTGCCGCCGAGCTCAAGGCAAAGAAAAAGGCCGGTATCCCCCACCGGCTGTGCGAGGGCAAGCAGGCTGCGCTGATTTTCGAGAAGACCAGCACGCGGACGCGCTGCTCGTTCGAGGTCGCGGCGCATGATTTGGGCATGACTGTCACGTATCTCGACCCGTCCGGCTCGCAGATCGGCAAAAAGGAATCCATCGCCGACACTGCGCGCGTGCTTGGCCGTATGTACGACGGCATTGAGTACCGCGGCTACGGGCAGCAGATCGTCGAGGAGCTGGCAAAATACGCGGGCGTCCCCGTCTGGAACGGACTGACGAACGAATTTCACCCCACGCAGATTCTGGCCGATTTCCTGACGATCCAGGAGCATTTCGGCAATCTGACCGGCAAAAAGCTCGTGTACATGGGCGACGCGCGGTACAACATGGGCAACTCCCTGATGGTCGGCTGCGCAAAGATGGGGATGCACTTTGTCGCCTGTGCGCCGGAGGCGTACTTCCCGGATAAGGCTCTGATCGAAACGTGCAAAGCGATCGCCGCGCAGACCGGCGCGGTGCTGGAATTCGACACAGAGCCGATGCACGCGGTTCAAAACGCGGATGTGATCTATACCGACGTGTGGGTCTCGATGGGAGAACCGGACGAGGTCTGGCAGACGAGAATTCACGACCTGCTCCCCTATCAGGTCAACGCAAAGCTCATGGCGCAGGCCGGGCCGCAGTGCCGCTTCATGCACTGCCTGCCCGCGTTCCACGATCTGAACACCACCATCGGCAAACAGATCAGCGAGAAATACGGACTTGACGCGATGGAGGTCACGGATGAGGTCTTCGAGAGCAGCCAGTCCATCGTCTTCGACGAAGCGGAAAACCGTATGCACACCATCAAAGCCGTCATGGCCGCAACGCTGTAAATTTATACAATCCAAAGGCTTCCCTTTGCACAAAGGGGAGCCTTTTTTGGGGCTTGACTTTTCCGGGAAAATCCTTTATATTGAAGCTAACGAATATTAGTTAGCTGGTGAAGTGATGAAGCAGGAGGATACTCGGGAGAGGATTCTGGAACAGGCGCTGGAGCTGTTTTCCGAGAAGGGATACGATTCTGTCAGCGTGGGCGAGATCGCGCGGGCGGTCGGCATCAAGGCGCCCTCTCTTTATAACCACTTTCCCAGCAAGCGGGCCATTTTTGACGCGATCGTGGAATCCACGGCGGCACAGTATGAGGCGGACACCGGAAAAATCGACATTCATGTACAGAACGTGTCGCAGGACATTCCGGTCTTTACGGAGATCACAGCAGAAGCGCTGTTTGAAAAGGTGCGGCAGATTTTTGAATACTCTCTGCACAATGCGCCGATCAGCCGCTTTCGGCGCATGATGACCATTGAGCAGTTCCGTTCACCGGAGCTGGCGGCGCTGTATTCCCGTCGGTACGTTGACCGGCTGCTCGCCTACCACGCCGGGATCTTCCGCGCTCTTATCGCAGCCGGTGAGCTTCAGGCAGAAGACCCGGATACTCTGGCGATGCAGTATGTCGCGCCCGTCCTGACGCTGATCGGGATCTGCGACCGGCAGCCGGAACGGGAGGCGGAGTGTCTGGATATGCTCCGCCGCCATGTGGCGCTTTTTTTCCGTATGGTTCACAAAAGGGAGCCGCTGCAATGAGCGCGGCAGAGGAACGCTGGGTCCTGTACCCGGTCTGCGGCGCAAAAACGCGGCTGCGGCGGACAATCTTGCAGGAGTTCCCGCTCTTCTGCCCGAAATGCCGCCGGGAGAGCATCATCAACGCAAGAAATTTTCAAATCGAAGAAGTCAATCAGCCAGACGCAAGGACGCAGTGCTGACCATGTCTGACGTGGTCAGCACTGCGTTTTTTGAACAGGAGGAACAAAATGAAACGAACGCTGGTACAAAAGCTTGGCCTGCTCGGCCTTGTCGGCTTTTTTTCGTATGCGGCAGCGGTGATATTTGCCCCGCTGGCCTAGGGTGTATCTGAAAACTCCCAACGCACCCGGACAGCGGGCCTTTTTGCGGTGCGCCGCGTCATTTTTCCTTGAAATACGTCAGTATTCCTGCGAAAAAATGTCTTGCGCAACGCAAAAATCCCTCGCTGCCGGTCACATCATGAGTTTTCAGATACACCCTACCCGGGATATGACTGGATGGCGCAGGCCGTCAGCGATCTGAGCGCGGCGGATGCGCCGTCGCTTGCGCTGTGGAACCAGCTGAGTGCGGGCTATAACGCGTGTGAGGTCGTCTGCATCGGCATACAGGGCCGGAATCCAAAGCTGCTGCGCACCGGCGTCTATCTGTTTGCCGTCATGGAGTGGATCTCTGCGATCGGCTACCGGATGTTCCCGCTGTCAAGCAGCGGCTATGCCGGCGCATTTCAGGACGTTATGCACATGGCCGTCACCGCTGCGGTCGTACTGCTGTCCATCGTGTCGCTGGCGATCCTCATTGCCGCCGGTGTGAAGGACCGGCGGTGCCGCTCCTACGGCGTATGCGCAGCTGCTGCCCTCGGCATGATGCTCGTCGGCGCGGTCGGCACGAAGCTTGTTCCGGCGCAGCATTTCGGCGCCGTCGAGCGGTTCAGCGTGTTTGCCGCAACGGGGTTCAACGCAGCGCCATTCAGGCAGGCGATCTTGCGGCATTGGAGCGCAGCGTATGAAGCCTTTTATCTGAAATCAGGACAATAGATTCTTGAAAAGATCGAAGATGCAGGCGTAAGAACAAGCATCCCGTACAATTACGAAAACGCAATTTTTAATTTCAATTTTAAGGAGAACTTTTTGAAACGTATCACTTTATCACTGGAGCGTGTGGTCTGACCGGGAGGTCTGGCAAATTCCATCACACGCCATTCCTCCCGAAGAACCGGAACCGACATCTTCAGGAGGAGCAACATGAATCGCGAAAACAAACGCAAAGCCTTTGAAAAAGGCTACTATAAGACCCACGCCTGCAGCGACACCTTCATCTGCAAGGTCTGCGGAAGGACTGTCGTCCCGGAAAACGCAGGCTCCGGCCACCGCAACCACTGCCCGAACTGCCTTGCAAGCCTGCATTTGGACATTGAGCCGGGCGACCGGGAAAGTGACTGCGGCGGGATCATGGAGCCGATCGCCGTCTGGGTGCGCAGGGGCGGAGAATGGGCCATCATTCACCGCTGCCGCCGCTGCGGCGCGCTCAGCTCCAACCGCGTGGCGGCGGACGACAACCCCATGAAGCTCATGTCCATCGCCATGAAGCCGCTGTGCCAGCCGCCGTTCCCGCTGGAGCGCATTGAGGAAATGACTGCCTTGATGGGCGGCGACGGACAGCTTCGAAAATAAAAACAGGAAAGTTGAAAACAATGCAGACAATTTTGATTATTGACGACGACGCAGCCATCGGGAATCTGGAGCAGGAGGTTCTGGAACGGGCAGGCTACGCGGTGCTCCGCGCCTATTCCGGCACGGAGGCGCTGCTTCTGCTGAAAGACAGCCGCCCCGATCTCGTTCTGCTCGACCTCATGCTGCCGGAGCTGTCCGGCGAGGAGGTCCTGCCGCAGCTTCAGGGCATTTCCGTCATTGTAGTCAGCGCCAAAACGGCGGTGCAGGACAAGGTCGGACTGCTGCTGGGCGGCGCGGCGGATTATATCACGAAGCCCTTCGACACGAAGGAGCTGCTGGCCCGCGTAGCTGTTCGGCTGCGGGACGCGACTGGCAAAGACCATATTGAAGCGGTCTGGGGCATCGGGTTCCGGCTGAGGCCGGAATCTTGACCATTTCTGGACGATTTTCCTGACCGCTTTCTGAACCTTTTGCCAGTACCATGCGGATATCAGGCAAAGGAGGTATAACGAGGAATTCTCCATCCTGCCCGGCGAACAGAGCACAACGGGCACAGATTGACGCAGTGGCTGCGAAGGAGGAACCATCATGTCAAAACGGACGCGGCAATACATCGGCATACTGCTCCTTGTAAATGGGCTGGTATTCTGGAAGCGGGTATTGCCGGTTTACAAACGGTCATTTTCTGCATAGCAAAAGCAAAACAGCAAGGAACGTCGAGAAAAATGTTCTCCGGTGCGGTAAAATGCCGTCGTAAGGAGTTGAGCGTGCATGAAGGAACAGATTCTGGCCGTGCAGCGGATGCAGGACTACGGTGATGCTGCTGATTCTGGTTCCATCGAACAGGAATCCGCCGTTATAACCATCCCCTGCGCTTTCCAAGTGAAGCGGATAGTTGATACTCGCAAGGTTTGTGCAGTACGCAAACGCTCTGGTGCCGATCCTTGTTACCGTATCCGGAAGCTTCAGCGAAACCAGAGTTATGTTTCCGCTGAAGCATAGCTTACCAATTTCCGTCACCGTATACCCGTCCAGTTTATCCGGAACAATCAGATTTGCCGCCGTTCCCGAATACCCCGTAATCTGCGCGGTATTGTCGGGCAGGACGCTGTATGTAAAATCGCCGGATCTGTTATCCGTGGAGAGGACGGAGACGGTCGGCTCCTCCGGAGGGGCTTCCGGCTGTTTTTCGGCCTCGGGCGCTTCCGGTTCTGCCGGGGCGGCGGGCGCTTCTTTCTGCGCGGTCAGTTCGTCCGGCAAGACGTCTTCGTAGGCTGTCTGCATCCGGAACTCCGCCGCCAGCGCCTGCATGGGCAGGCTGCACAGCAGGATCGCCGCCGAGCAGAGCAGCGCGGTCAGACTGGTAAAGCATCGCTTCATTATCGTTCCTCTTTTCTCCCGTTTTTCAAAAACGGCTATTTTCTCCCATATTTACCGTATAATATATAAAAATTCAATTCAAGACCATTTTCTATGAAAAGGAGCCGCTGCTTTTGCAGCGGCCCCCGTCTTCGCCTCCGGTGTTCTGGAGAAAAAGACTTACTTCATGTTGCGCTCGTAGGACTCGATCATTTTCTTAGACATGTGACCCATAGAATCGTCAGGGCTGGAAACCCTTGCGGCGTCTGGCTTTTCTGCTTGTTCAGTCAAATCGCGGGTGATGTGACCCGTGCGGCTTTCGAGCTTCCGGAGGTACTTTTCCGTCGTTTCCCCGGTGAAGATCTTGACCTGAAGCAGCATAGTCGTGTCGTCCTTCGGTGTCACGAAGATCTTGCTGATATACTTGTCGATGAACTCCTTTGTGATGATCCCCTGCGCCGCGTCGCGCTGGGCGTTCGTCAGGACTCTGCGGATCTCATCGATCTTCTGCTTGAAGGCGTCTCCCTCGGCGGCTGTCTGCTCCAGTTCTGCGATTTCCTTTTCGGCTTCTTCAATTTCACGATTGCAGTCAGCAGTCATCTTCTTGAAATCTGCGTTCGTGATGCTGTCGTCTGCAGCAAGCTGCAGGAGCTTATTCTTCTTCCGGTTTGCCTGATCGATGATGTTATTCTGCTGTTCGATCTTTTTCCGGAGCGAGCCGTGCTGCGTCAGCTCATTGTACATACGGATATATTCTTCCACCATCGCATCGGCGTCTGCCGCCGTGTCACGGAACACCTCGAACAGCAGCGGCTTGATCTCGCTTTCGTAGATGGCAAAGGATCTGCAGGAATCCGCGCCGTTTTTGATCTTGCCGGAGCAGAGCCATTTACTGTTCTTTCTGCCGCGCTTGTCCTCGGATTCCCGGCGGTAGTAGGGCTGTCCGCACTCCGTACACCACAGCTTTCCAGTCAGGAGATTGGCGTGGTTGCAAACACCCTGCCGCGCTTTCACGTCCTCGCTGCGCTTTTTCAGCACGGCATTGGCCTGATCCCAAATTTCTTCCGTTACGATTGCGGGGACAATTTCTCCTGTTTCATCCTTGAACATGATCCATTCCTCCGGCGGGAGGAATTTCTGCTTCTTCGTGAACATATCCACGACCTTGACCTTGTTGCCAACGTAGTAGCCCTTGTATTTGGGATTTGAAATGATGTTGGACATGGTGGTATGCGCGATTTTCTTGCCGTTGTGGTTGCGATAGCCTTTTTCCCAGAACAGCGTTTCCAGCTGCTTCATGGAGTATTCGCCGGTCGCGTAGAGTTCAAACAGTTCCCGCACCATCGGTGCTTCCGTTTCGTCAATGGCCAGCTTCCCGTCTGCTTTTGTGTAGCCGAAAATGCGGCTGTTGCCGAGTACGACGCTCGACTTGATGGCTTGCTGGTGACCGAATTTCACACGTGAGGACAGCTTGCGGAGTTCATCCTGCGCGATGGAGGACATGATGGACAAGCGCAGTTCGGCATCCTCATCGAACGTGTTGATGTTGTCGTTCTGGAAGAATACACCGACACCGTAGCTCAGAAGCTGGCGCGTGTAGCGGATAGAGTCGAGCGTATTTCGGGCGAAGCGGGAGATTTCTTTGGTGATGATCAAGTCGAATTGACCTTCGGCGGCATCCTCGATCATGCGGTTAAAGTTCTCACGCTTCTTCGTAGAGATACCGGACAAGCCCTCGTCAATGTACCCCGGCACGAATGTCCACGGGAGATTCCTTCGGATCAGATCCTCATAGTAGGAAACCTGATTGCCCAGTGAGTTTAGCTGCTCGTCACTCTCAGACGACACACGCGCATAGTAGGTCACGCGCAGCGGCAAATCGTAAATGGACTTTGTTCTTAACTCCATTCTGATCGTATGTATGTCCATTTGGTGCGCTCCTTCGTTTTTCGTTTTATCATGTTATATCTACAATATCACACCTGCATGAAACAAGCAAGTGTGAGTTTCTGACAGGAACATCATGTCAGGATGTTCCTGTCAGCCCCATTGGAAGCGGACGGCGCCAATGCACTGATTTTGTTCTTCATGCGGTTGCGTTCCGCCTCCGTAATCAGTCCGGCTTCAAACAGAACCTGATTGTAGTAGCTCAGCCAGAGCTGTTCGGCAAGCTCTTTCTTTGCCTGCTCGGGCGCCGGTTTCCTCTGGGTGCTGATGCTGTCCACCTCCTTTTTTGTTGTAAGTATTCCCAGCGGGAATTGGAATCATGCAGTTCTTCTTCGCCACCCCCAACGTCTACATCGTGTCCATTCGCATTTCTTCGTGATCGTCCTCGGCGTGACCGAGGGCGGTTTTCTTTTGCCGGAGCTTTTTCCGACGCTTGCTGTCAATATGCAGCGGCATAGTCGTTCCGTCGTGCTGCGGCGCATCATCCGTCATCTGCTCCACAGCACGGCCAAGGCGCACAGCGCCGCGCACAAGATCACCGCTGTAATCGAGATCCACGCGCAAAGGCGGATTTTCTTCTTCGATTCCTGTGCCACCGTAGAAATCTCCCGGTTGCTGCTCTCCGAAATTGAAGTCACAGCGTTCTGTGTACGCTCGGTCAGCTCTTTGCAGGCGGAAGAATACCCCGCGCTCAGGCTCCCAGCCTGTCCTGCGAACTCTGTCGCGCTCGTCTGCATCTCGGTCAAGGAGTTCTGTGCTTCCTGCTTCGTCAGGAGCGTTTTTCAGGTCCGCGTCCAACTGCTTTGCCATAAAATTTGAAACGTATATGTAAAATTAGCTTGACATTTACGGCGCTGGCGTTATAATGTTTATGTAAAGCAAGCTTTACTTTTTGAAAAGAGGTGTATACATGAAAAACTGCATTGCGGAAAAACGTAAAGCACGCGGGCTGACGCAGCAGCAGCTTGCAAGCCTGCTCGGTGTAACGCGGCAGACCATTATTTCGCTGGAAAACGATAGATACAATCCGTCTATTCTTCTGGCGCACAAAATTGCACAGATATTTGATGCGCAAATTGAGGATATTTTTATTTTCGAGGAGGAAGATATATGAAACTGAAGGAACAGAAAAAACTTGGTATGCTGTATTTCGTACTTGGAGCCGTTTTGGCGATCGCAGGATATTTTATAAAAAGCAGTTGGCTTGCATCGTTTGGCGGCGGCGTTTGCGTGCTTGGGCTTGTCCGTCTGCTGCGCGCAGCCCGGCTCAGCCGTGATCCCGAACAGGCGGCTGATTATGATGCTTCGCTTCAGGACGAGCGAACAGCATATGTTGCAAATAAGGCGCGCAGTCTGACGTTTTTTATCTGCATTTACGCGCAGCTGCTTGCCGTCCTCGCAGCAATTCTGGTTTTCCATCAGCCGCTCATTGGCAAAGTTCTCTGCGCGCTGACTTGTATTCAATCGCTCATTTATACCGGGTGCTACTGGTATTACAATCGTAAATATTGATGGGGCGTTCCTGCCTGGAATTTACACAGCGGCATCCAGATTGGCGAACTGTACCTTGCCCATGTTCGCCAGCACTGCCAGCTGGTTGAGATTGTTGCCGATGGTCTTCTGCTGCCGCAGGACTTCCTTGAGTCCGTTCAGAATCACAATCCGTTTTCCGAGGCAGCAGGTCGTCACATAATCGCTCTGGCTCATGTGTGCCTGTGCTGCTTTTCGGCGTATCGTCTCCAAATCCTGTTCCGAGATTCGGATGCTGAATTGCTTATTTTTTCGCATATTTCCTCCGTTCGTATTAAGTGGGTGTGGGCTTCTGCCCGCAAACAGCATTTGGCAGGGAGCCGGTGGACCGGCGACTAGCCAAATGCGATGCTGGCTCCTCCCGAACGGGAGGATTTTCCCCGCCGTAGCGGGGTTTCACTGCGTTGGGCTGGCGTATTGCGCCTGTGTTTTCTCGTGTTGCCCGCACGTTGGCGCAACGTGGGGCTTTGCGGCACTCCTGCGCACACACTCGCAGTCGGGGCAAAAAACCGCACACAGCGGCGACACGCGCCTCACGGCGGCGAACGGTGCCCGCTGTGGAAGGGTGCAAGGATGCAAACCGTTCAAGGCGTTACCCCCTTACCCTCTTGCTCCGGCAAACGCCAGAGCCATTGGTCGGCGCGGCGCTCCGAAAGAATGCCGAGATTTCGCTTTGCGATTTTCAGCGTCCGCTCTGAAATGCCGAGCTGCTTTGCAAGCGCAAGGACTTCCTCGGCTGGTCTTGGCTGCGTCAGAAACCTGCGCAGCTCGTCTTCCATCTGCATGGTCTTTGTCTGCACCTGCCCGGTGCCGTTCAGGATGTTGTCAACAGTCGCATCGCAGAAGCCCTTCCACTGAAAGCCGTGCTCCGGATGAAGTTCAAATGCAATGGCTGCGCCCTCCGGTGCAAGGCTGTTCTTGTCCTGCGCAACAATGCGGAGCGTATCGCCGCTTTTCAGCCGCCCGACGATCAAAACGCTTCTGGCTGAAGCGCGGAAGTCGATAGAGCCGAGACCGCGATAGCCGGATTTCAAGCCCTGCGCCTTGTTCATGTGTCCGATCAGAATGACGGCGCATTGTGTGCGCTCCGCCATCAGGGAAAGCCGCTTGAGTACCGGGCGCACCTCATTCGCACGGTGCATATCCACATCGCTTCCGAGATACGCCTGCAGCGGGTCAAGCACGATCAGCTTTGCCGCTGTCCTGCGGATCGCTTCTTCCAGCCTTGCGTCGCAGAGCGTCAGCTCGCGTTTACTCTCGTCGATGACCAGCACGCGCGTGCAGTCTGCGCCTGCGCTCTCTAACCTTGGCTTGATGGTATCCGCCAGACCGTCCTCGGCTGTCTGGTAGATCACGTTCATCGGCTCCGCTGCCCGTTCGCACTCCGGCAGCGGCTCGCCGCGCGTCAGCGCTGCAATGACTGCCAGAATGAAGCTCGTTTTTCCCTCGCCGGGGTCGCCTTGAAGGATCGTCAGCTTGCCAAGTGGGATGTACGGATACCAGAGCCATTGCACCTCCTCCGCATTGATTTCGCTCATGGAAATCAGTTTTAATGGTGTGTTGCCTGTCAAAAAATCTCCTCCGAATCAAAAAGTAAAGGTGCGTACCACGTTTTTCGCGGCACGCACCTTTCTACTTGTAGTATGGAGATTTTTCTGATACACTCAGAGTAATAACAGACAAATAAAAATCATTTGCGGACAGGTTTTCAAAGGAGAAACGTATGTTTCAGTCCATTACGTTTTATGTTGGAGAAAAAACGCTTGGCATTTACGGAGAAGAATTTCCGCTTGGAGCACTGACAACAGAGGTTTTGAATATCACGCCAGAGGAATATCAAGCGCTTGACGGCAGTTTGAAATCTGCGATAGAAGGTATGGCGCGTTATGAAAAAACACACACGCTGACCGACTGGCATCGGGTCAATGAGCAGATGCTCCGGCTGAATGAAGCGCTCTGTCATCATCATATTTTTCGCTTGATTCAGACGGACGCATACATTCTGGCAGAGGCAAAGCAGCTCACAGAAATGCCGATTGCAGAGGGTGATCCACTTGAAATGGATGCGCACGACCACGAGATTTTACGTCAGATCTGTGCATATGAAGACTACTTGGAAAATCCGAAGAAATACGGCAGAATCAAAAATCCGGAGGAATTGAGCGAGACGCAGCGGGAATGGTATCTGAACTTGTATCCGCCCATTCCGCCGAAGCCGGAAGCGAAAACCCCAGCGCTGCTGATCGCACCTGTGCCGTTAGACCTGAAGTGGCAGCTCTATAAAGCATACTGCATGAACTATGCGCAGGTGCTTAAAGATGTTGCCTCCGTCTGTCAGACGCTTCGTGCGTTTATTCGGGAGTCGCTTTCCAGACTTGAACATCTGTCGCCGAATCAATATATCGCGGCTCTAAATGGATTTTTCTTTCCGGAATTCCGGCACAAGTGGATCGCCAATCCGATAGAAGGCACCGGAAATTATACACTCTTTGATGATGTCAGGATTCATCTCGTACCGCGGGAAACAGCACCGGATTCCGGGCAGTTCAGGATTTTTGAGTATTACGAAACAGAGCATTTGCAAACGCTTTTGAAGCTGGATTTCTATAAAGGACTGGAAGCCGGGCATTTGATTCGGAAGTGTGAACTGTGCGGAAGACTCTTTCTGCTGCAAAAGGGCTATCACACAAAATACTGCGATTCTCCGAATCCGGATAACTCACGCTATTCCTGTGCGCAGCTCGGTTATCGGATGCGCGGCGTCAAAGAAGCAGCGGCGGACAGTCCATTAACGCAGGCGCTTTCTCGATGCTATCAGCGCATCGACAAGGATAAAGCCCGCGGCATCATCACGGCAGAGGAGCTTTATCACGAAGCACGAACACAACCCGGTATGCCCTACGAAGTCTTCAACGAATCCCTGGCAACCAGAAATCTCTATCCGCTCTGCGATGTGCAGCGCAAAAGTAAGCCCGTAGGCCGTCCAAGAAAGCAAAACTGACGGTGCTGCGTGAGGAGGTGACAGCTTATGACGAACGAAGAACTGTACAGGCAGTATCTCAGCGGCAACGCGGAAGCCTTTGAGCGGCTCTATCTGCAAATGCAGGGGTTCATTGCTTCTGTGGCAAAGGACGCAGCGCAGAGCTTCGGCTGTTCGGACAAAGAAATACTGGATGAACTGTGCGCCGAAGGTGCTTTGGAGCTTTGTGAGTGCCTTTCTACTGGGGAGTATGACGAGGCTCGTGGGAAACTGACTACATATCTGCATCCGTTTCTGCGCGGGAAAATGTACCGCTATTTGGAGGCAAATCTCGGTGCAGCGGCGTTGCCAAAAGACGAAATGCAGCGCGTAAAGCAGGCGCAGCGGCTGCACAAGGAGGAGAAGTTTTCTCCGGATGAAGTTGCACAGACGCTTGGCGTTTCCGCAGAAAAAGCTGCGCAGCTGATCGGCTACGAAACGAAGGCACTTTCTGTCTCTGCGCTTTCAGGAGACGATTCAGACGATGATCCGCTTACGTGGCTGCTGCTCGACCAGCACGCTCTCACGCCGGAACAGGCTGTTTATCGGCAGGTCTGCACGGAGGAACTGGAGCGGCTTTTCCGTACGCTCAGTGCGAAAGACTGCGCAATTCTCGGTCATACCTATGGCGTGTTCGGCTACGAAAAGCTGTCTGCGGACGAGCTTGGCCTGCGCGAAATGCTCTCGCCGGATGGCGTGACAAAAGCCAGGAAAGCTGCACTGGAGCGTCTGCGCAGCCGATATCCCGGCAGCGGCCTGCACCTCTGGCGGGATGTGTATCATACGCTGAAAGACATATAAAAAGGGACCCACACTAGTGAAAGGCAGTGCGGGCCTTTATGTTCAAGCAGAGAAGTTTTGAATATTCAATTCCTGTAAATTATTATGTGAATTTTCATTATTTCACTTGTTTCATGTGAAAACTGCGTTATAATATGAATATCCAACACGGAGGTGTGATTGATGCAGTACGAAAACGAGCGCATGGAATATAAATCTCAACTGACAGAAGATATTTACAAGGAAGTCATCGCCTTTACGAACACGGACGGCGGTGTAATTTATATCGGCATTGACGATCAGGGCAATGTGACAGGTATTGACAATGTGGACGAGACATACACGCGGCTGACGAACGGCATCCGCGACGCGATCCAGCCGGACGTGACGATGTTCGTGCGTTATGTGCTGCAGGAGAACAAGGTCATCCGCATTGAAGTCGGCGAGGGCAGCTATAAGCCGTATTATCTGAAGGGCAAGGGTCTGAAGCCCGCCGGCGTTTATGTGCGGCAGGGCGCGACGAGTGTACAGGCGTCGCCGGAGCAGATCCGGCAGATGATCAAAGATTCGGACGGCGACGTGTTTGAAGAAATGCGTACCGTGCAGCAGGATCTGACCTTTGACGAAGCAGCGATTGCGTTCAAGCGATACAAGGTGGATTTTTCGGAGGACAAGTATATTGCGCTGGGGCTTCGGAATATTCACGACGACCAGTACACCAATTTGGCGCTGCTTCTGTCCGACCAGTGCCAACACACGACGAAAATCGCCGTATTCAACGATGAATCCTGTACAGAGTTCCGGGACAGCAAGGAGTTTGGCGGCTCGATCTTCAAGCAGTTTGAAAATTCGATCAATTATCTGGCGCTGTGCAACAGGACAGTCTCTACCATCAAGGGTGTCGTCCGCACGGATAAGCAGGACTATCCCGAGGAAGCCATCCGCGAAGCGCTGCTCAATGCGCTGGTGCATCGGGACTACAGCTTCAGCGGCAGTATTATCATCAACGTGAACGACAGCAAAATGGAGTTTATTTCTCTGGGCGGTCTCCTGCCCGGTCTTTCCACGGAGGATATCCGTCTCGGCGTTTCTCAGCCGAGGAATAAGAAGCTGGCGGAGATCTTTCATCGTCTGCGCCTGATTGAAAGCTACGGCACCGGCATCCGCCGCATTTTCAAGCTCTACGCAAGCTGCCCCGTCCAGCCCAGCATCGAAGCAACGACAAATGCATTCCGGATCGTGCTGCCAAACATGAACGCCGTTTCTGCAGGCGCAGAAATTGCGGCAGAAGCAAAGCCCGCCGCGCCGGTCATTACGCCGCAGATGAAAATCGTTCTGGACTATCTCAAGGAATACGGTGAAATGCGCGACGAGGAGTTGCAGGAGCTGCTGCATATCAAAAAGACCAGAGCCTACCTGCTGACCCGCCAGATGAGCGAAGAAGGGCTGATCGAGGTCGTCGGCAGAGGGGCGGAAAAGAAGTATAGATTGAAGTAACGAGGAGGTGCGCTATGGCACTGGAAAATAAATTGGGGCTGACGAGTTTTGCAGACCTTGCGCGGGAGGAGGAACGGATCAGCAAGAAAAAGGCCGTGTGGCTGTTTGAAAGCGGCACGCTGGACAAGCTGCCTGTCGGCACGTTCGCGTCGCTCAAGGCAATTCATAAGTACCTTTTTGATGACATTTATGACTTTGCGGGTGAGCTTCGCACTGTGAATTTGGCGAAAGGCAATTTCCGCTTCGCGCCGCTCATGTATCTGGAAGCGGCGCTGACCAACATCGAGAAAATGCCGCAGAGTACATTCGATGAAATCATCGAAAAGTATGTGGAAATGAACGTCGCTCACCCGTTCCGCGAGGGTAATGGGCGCAGTATGCGCATCTGGCTCGATTTGATGCTGAAAAACGGTATCGGACAGGTCGTGGATTGGAGCAAGGTCGATAAAGAGGACTATCTGCTTGCAATGGAGCGCAGTCCGATTAAGGACGTGGAGATTAAAGTGCTGCTGAAAGCTGCGCTGACGGATGATGTAAATAGCCGCGAGGTTTTTATGAAAGGCATTGACCATAGCTACTATTACGAGGGCTATACGACGTTTCGGGCGGAAGAACTGTAATGATAATGGTTTGGGGTTAGCGCATGAATCACGAATTCACATATAGCTTCTGGAGGGATAGTCTATGACAGATATAGAGCGCCGCATGGCTGCAAAGCAGTTCGCAGCTGACTGGAACGGCAAGGGTGACGAAAAACAGGAAACACAGTCCTTTTGGCTGGCGTTGCTGCAAAAAGTCTATGGCATACCAGAACCGGAAAAATTTATTAGTTTTGAAAAAACTGTTACTGTGGATAACGCCAAAACAGGCAAAAGTACAACAAAATTCATTGACGGCTATATCGGCACAACTCGTGTTCTGATTGAGCAAAAGAGTGTAACGGTCGACTTGAACAGGGGTGAACTACAGTCTGACGGTTCTTTACTTTCGCCCTACCAACAAGCACGGCGCTACGGTGGCTATCTGCCGGCCAATCAGCAGCCCCGTTGGATTGTGGTCTGTAATTTCAGAGAATTCCGTATCCACGACATGAACCGTCCCAATGACACGCCGGAAATTCTGATGTTGTCTGATTTAGAGAAAGAGTACACCCGTTTGAACTTCCTTGTGGACACCGGAGACGAAAAAATCCGTAAGGAAATGGAAATCTCCTTACAAGCAGGCGAACTGGTCGGTGTATTGTATGACGCATTGCTAAAGCAGTATGCCGATCCGGAAGCAGAAGAAACTCTGAAAAGCCTGAATGCCCTTTGCGTTCGTCTTGTGTTCTGCCTATACGCAGAGGACGCAGGGATTTTCGGCAAACACGGTATGTTCCATGACTATCTGCAAGCGCACCGCGCAGAAGACCGCCGTGCACTTATTAACCTATTCCATGTACTCGACCAAAAACCGGAACAGCGAGACCGTTATCTGGATGAAGATCTGGCGGCGTTTCCCTACGTCAACGGCGGCTTGTTTGCCAATGAGGACATCGAAATTCCACGCTTGGGTGATGAAATCATCGATCTGCTGCTGAGTCGTGCCAGCGAAAATTTTGACTGGTCTGCAATCAGTCCGACCATCTTCGGCGCTGTGTTTGAAAGTACGTTGAATCCACAGACCCGCCGTGCCGGAGGAATGCACTATACCAGCATTGAGAATATCCATAAGGTCATCGATCCGCTGTTTCTGGATGAATTAAAAACGGAACTGGCAGAAATCAGAGCAATTCCCGTAGACCGAACCCGTGACACAAAATTGCGCGGCTTCCAAACTCGCCTCGCGAACCTGAAATTCCTCGACCCGGCCTGCGGAAGTGGCAACTTTCTAACGGAAACCTATCTATCTCTGCGCCGCTTGGAGAACGAAGTGATTTCCTTGCTACATAAGGGACAGATCGTGCTGGATTTGGGCAATCCCATTCAAGTCTCCATCAGCCAGTTTTACGGCATTGAAATCAACGATTTTGCTGTGACCGTTGCCAAGACTGCCCTTTGGATCGCAGAAAGCCAGATGATGAAAGAGACGGAAGATGTTGTCCACATGGCACTGGACTTCCTTCCGCTGAAAACCAACGCCTATATCGTGGAGGGCAACGCCCTGCGGCAGGACTGGGAAACCGTTGTACCGAAAGGGTAGTTAAATTATATCATGGGCAATCCGCCGTTTGTGGGCGCCCGATTGATGGATGCTTCGCAAAAATCGGATGTGAATTTGACTTTTGATGGCTGGAAAAACGCAGGTAATCTGGATTATGTCTCTTGTTGGTATAAAAAGGCGGCAGATTTGATGCAGGGAACTGACATTCGCAGCGCTCTTGTTTCGACCAACTCCGTTTCACAGGGAGAAAGCGTAGCTAATCTCTGGAAACCGCTTTTTGGATCCGGTGTTCACATTGACTTTGCGTATCGTACATTCCGTTGGGATAGCGAGGCCAAAATCAAAGCCCAGGTACACTGTGTTATCGTTGGATTCAGCGTTGCGCCAAATCATAAAGAAAAAGTTCTGTATTCCAGCGACCGTGCGCAGATTGTCCAAAATATCAACGGGTATTTGCTGAACGCGGATAACGTGTTTATAGAAAGCAGAAACAAGCCAATTTGTGATGTTCCTGAAATCGGAATGGGAAACCAGCCGATTGATGATGGTAATTATCTATTTACAGACGAAATGAAGGCAGAGTTTCTGAAAAAGGAGCCAATGTCTGAAAAATATTTTCACCCTTGGTATGGTGCACAGGAGTTTATCAATCGTAGCCCACGATGGTGTTTATGGTTGGGCGAATGCCCGCCGAATGAACTGCAAAAAATGCCGTACTGTATGAAGCGGATTAAAGCTGTGCGTGATTTTCGCTTATCCAGTAAGCGTACCTCAACCAATAAATTGGCAGATACGCCGACAAGATTCCAGACGGAAAATATGCCTACGGGTACATATGTTGTTATTCCAGAAGTTTCTTCCGAAAAGAGAAAGTACATCCCGATGGGTTACATGGATGATACGGTTCTTTGTAGTAATAAAGTCAGAATTATGCCGAACGCTACGCTATATCACTTTGGAATTCTTGAATCTAACGTCCATATGGCGTGGATGAGAGTTGTATGTGGTAGATTGAAAAGCGACTATGATTATTCCATAAAAATCGTCTACAACAACTTCCCGTGGCCGATGCACAATGAAGCGCAAAAGGAAAAAATTGAGCAGACGGCACAGGGCATACTGGACGCACGCGCTCTGTACCCAGATTGCAGTCTTGCCGCTCTCTATGACGAGGTAACCATGCCGCCGGAACTGCGCAAAGCCCATCAAGCCAATGATAGAGCCGTCATGCAGGCTTATGGTTTCTGGGGTAAACTCAACACCGAAACCGCCTGTGTGGCGGAATTGATGAAGATGTACCAAAAGCTGACGGAACGGGGATAAACGCATTATGGATGAAGAACAGAGAGAGTATAACTTTCCTACAGAAGATTCTGATGATACAAAATCACCACCCGAAAAGTCTCCGGAAGATGCAAGAGCGGCTATGCAGCAGTCGCTTCAACAATTTGCGAATGGCGTGGCGCAGAGTCTTGCCGTGACGCATGAAGTAGCAAAGATTGTGGGGCCTGCGCTTTTGAATTTTGCAAAAAAGGCTCAGGAAATATCTGTTGCCGTTAAACCGGTATTAGAGGCTTTCCAACAATGGATGGTGTCTTTTTCCGAAGCAATTTTGCAGTGGCAAATTCCAACCATTTCTGAAGAGCGTAAGCAGGAGTTGATTTTAAGCCACAAGAAGTGGGGCGAGTACGGATGGACGCTTCCCCCAAGCGCTCCAATCAAGTTTTTTTATGATGCACCTGCAAGTATTAAAGAAGCAAATCAAAAAATGAAGCCTTATTGCAGCAGGAAAGCGATGGACGAGCTTTTTGCCACTCTGCAAAGAGCAAGCGTAAAAACGGAGGACTTGAATACTGCAATCTTTTGCTATGATAACAGGCAATACAAAGCATGTGCCCTTGTTCTTTTAGGTGTGATAGACGCCAAACTGATTCGGAAACAAAATCGGAATGGTTATCGCTGCACAGGAAGCAGGGCTGCTAAGAAAATACGTGAGAAATTTGAAAATGAGCGTACTACAGAAGCATTTTCTACTATGCTGCATTGTGTAAATCTATTTTCTTGTATAGAAACAGGTTTTGCACCAGCAGAAAATTTCAAAGCCGAACCTTACACCTTCAATCGCAATTATTTAGCGCATGGAATGACCCGTCGCCCCGTACGGCAGCGAGACTGCATTCAGCTGTTTTTTGCACTGTATAATCTTACCGTATTCCTGAAATTCTCATAATTTCGAACTATTCGCAACGAGAAAGCTGTATAATTAAAAATCCCCAGCAGACTGCGTCTTCTACAATCTGTTGGGGATTTCTTCACACTGTCAGTGTCGCTATGTACCGCACCGCCTGCATATGTCCCTCCATGATCCGGTTATTTCTTGTAAATCTCGCGGTTCGTATGGGGCACACGTTCTTGACCATCTGGCCGCCGACGGAGCCGGCTTCGCGGGAGGTCAGGTCGCCGTTGTAGCCGTTCTTCAGGTTGACGCCGACCTCCCTTGGTGTTCTTTTTCATCTTATTTTTTGCCGGGTTCCGGATTGGATGGCAGCGGGAAGCTTCGCACGGGGGCTGGGGCCAGCTCGCCGACAAAGCGGTAAAAGATGCGGATGCTCTGGCAAAACGGCTGCTCCCGGCGGACGGACTTCCGGATACCCTGCGGCAATTCCTTCGGTCCGATCTCAATGCGCTCAACAAACAGCGACAGCGTTTCTCTGTCCAGCTTCTCAATGTGTGTATAGCGCCGTGCAAGGGCGAAAAAACGCTGATAGTCCTCCGCTGCGTTTTCTGTTTTGTCCGGTTCCAATGCTGTCAGAAGTCTTTGAAGTCCCGCGCCCTCAGTTTGAAGCTGCGACACCATATCGGATAGCCGGGCATCCTCCAGTCGCCCCTCCGCATTGTCCATGTAGAGCTTTGTAATCACCCTGTCGATGGTTTTCAGACGGGCGGCGGCCCGCTCCTGCTGAAGCTGCCGGGCCTGGACTGCCTCGGACGTTTGCGTTTCCCGGAGAACATCGCCGACAAGCCGGTCGATCTGTTCATCGGTCATGGCAAGGATCTCGTTCAGATCCTGCCGCACGACCTCCAGAAGGTCACTGTAGCGGATCCGGACACCCTCGCAGGGATCTGCAATGTCGGGCCGCTGTCTGGTGCAGGACAGGTACCAGTATTTCTCGCGTTCCCCCTTATAGACCGTTCCGCAGGAGCAGAGCGAATGCCCGCAGCGTCCGCAGACGGCAATGCCGGAGAAAATGCTTTTGCGCACGTGGTCGTATTTCTGATAATTCCGAGTTCCCTTTCCGAGATTCAGCGCCGCAGCGTCAAATGTCTCCTGCGAAACAAGCGGCAGATGCGTGCCGCGCGTGACTGCCCAATCCTCCTGCGGGACGGGGAGCTTCTTTTCGGAACGGATGCTGGCCTTTCTCGTTTTGCCAAGCAGCGTATGCCCGAGATAGACCTCATTCTTGAGGATCCGCTTGATCGTCGTATAATTCCAAAGATCAGAGGCGTGGCTGGCGCCCTCGTCGCCAAAATGATCGCGATACAGGACGCGATATTTGAGCGGCGGAATGATCCCGCCGACGTTCAGCTCCATCGCAATTTTCCGGGAGGAATCACCGGAGGCCGCCGCGGCAAAAATTCTCTGCACGACCGGCGCGGTCACCTCATCCGGGATGAGCTGATGCACATTGTCCGGATTCTTTTTGTAGCCATACGGCGGACAGGCACAGTATTGCCCGCTCTCACGCTTGTTTTTCAGAACGTTTTTGACCTTGCGTGAACCGTCACGCAGGTAGACCTCGTTCATGGCGAACTGGAACGGTGCAAAGACGTTTTCACGCGCCGTATCAAAGCCGTCGGAAATCGTGAAGAAGTGGATGCCGTGCTCCGGAAAATATTCTTCGGCGTAGTAGCTTGCCTCGCGCATATTTCGTCCAAGTCTGGAAAGATCGACGGTAATGACCGTATTCGCGCTCTTCTTCCTCAGGAATTCCAGCAGCTTTTTGAAGCCGGGGCGTTCAAAGTTTCCGCCCGACCAGCCGTCATCCTGAAAGACAGCCGCGACGATCAGTTCTCGTTTCGCGCAATACTCTTTAATCAGACTGATCTGGTTTTCAATGCTCCCGGATACGCTCTTTCCGGCCTCATCCACGGAAAGACGCACATACGCGGCAACAACAATTGATATGTTGGTCCTCATGTTTAGCCTCCTTGAACCAACTTCCCGTTCATATTATAACTTACCGGCGCAGATACGTCAATTTTTCCGTCGGTTTTCGACGATTCCAAGATTTTCTTTGCAATGATCTCTGCGGCGCTGCTCTGATCCCGAAAGCTTCTTTGTACGCAGTAGGTTGCACCGCCAATTTTAATTTCATGCCGATCCGTAGAAAACACCTCCTGCGCGTATTCTGTACGCTTCCCTGATTTTCTAATCAGAATCATGGCTGTGGTATATGGGATCGCAAAAAATGCACCGGTGCGCTGCAGAAGCACCGGTGCATTTTTCATGGCAAGCAGACGCGGCTACCCGTTCAGCGGAAGGGCCAGGCGCAGCAGGAACACGCCGTTTTCAGCCTGCAGCTCGAACAGGCCGCCGCGGCGGGCGGCGATGGCCTGCATACTGCGGCAGCCGTAGCCGTGACCCGCGCGGTCGGATACCGGAAGCCCCTCGCACATGACAATCTCGCCCTGATACGGGTTCTTGATTTCCAGCAGCAGCTTATTGAGCCGCACGCCGCAGTACAGCGAGACGGTCCGCTGCTGCTCGTCCAGCCCGGACACGGCGCGAAACGCGTTTTCCAGTCCGTTGGACAAAACGGTGCACAGCTCGGTGTCCGGAATGCTCAGCGCTGCGGGGAGGCGGAGCTCCGCCGTCAACCGGATGCCGTGCTGCTGCGCCTTTTCCGCAAACGAGGAGCACAGCAGATTGACCAGCTCGTTTTCACAGTAGCGCCGGAAGCGACTCGTTGACTGCATGAATTCCGGCGTAAAGGGCATCGGAATAGATCGTCGTTGCGTAATCAAAGAAATAGAACGCGACCGGAAGGCTGCCGAACAGCCCAAGCGCCGCCCTTGAGCAGGTCATGGCTTCGTATGCCGCACGGACAAAATACCGGCGCAGCAGGAGAAAGACCGGAACGATCAGCACCGCATAGCTGATCTCGCCCGCCAGAACAGAGTGCGTCAACGCACTGACGATCTCGCGTACCCAGTTGAGAATCTCACAGCACAGGTACGCGGTAAAGACGCTGACGATGGACACGCCAAGCGGCTTATGCTGCAGCGCTACAGCGACATTCTCAACACCCGCGACGATCTGACGGACGACCAGTACGACGAAATGATCAGCTGGTTCGCGTCCGTTGAGGACTGGACGGGCGAGATCAAGGATATGCTCGACGCCTCCTTCGGCTGATCCGCGCACTGCCATAAAGCATAAATCAACGGGAGAACACACAAAGCTGTGCGTTCTCCCGCTTTTGCGTTTTACCGGCGGTTCTGCCAGAGGATCTGCTGCTCTGTTATGAGCGGATAGGCGATAAGCGCGCTGCCGTCGAGATTTTCCCGGTGCAGATCGACCGCTGTCAGACAGCGATTATCATAGGTGGAATAATAATAGACGCCGCTGTGTGCATTGCAGCAGGAGGTATAGATCGTGCGCTCGTACTGCCCGTCTGCCACCTCGCAGCAGCCGCGCTGCTGCTCCACGGCGCCGAGGATGTGGAAAAACTGGCTGACGCTCCCCTGCTCCGTGTCGTCGGAGACGGCGTTCAGCTTCGTAAACGCGGCGCGGACGAAGCGCGACATGGACGACAGATCGCCCGGCAGGCCCAGCGCGCCCATGCCCCGGCTGTATGGGCGCAGCGGGAGCGCTTGGGAAAAGCGGTTTTCCGGCTGTCGGGGCGAAAGGTGCATATAGTTGTTCAGATTGAACAGCTGCTCGCCGAACGGCGGGTTATTGGTCAGAACGCCGATAGGGTTTTCATAGACGTGCAGGCCGTCTGCGGTCGATTCGACCGTGACCGCTTCTCTTTCGTCGGCAATCAGCCAATGCAGCTGCGCGGCGGGCAGAGCGGCGCTGAACGGCGTTCCGGTCAGGTTGAGCCGGGAAAGCTCTGTCCGGGCCTGTTGAACCGACGCGCACCGGCCCAGCAGCCACGGGATGAGCTCAAACTGCGCGATATTCGTCCTGTCCGGCTCTGGCTGCGCGTATACGGCGTTTCCGACGAAATTCAGTCCCGCCATGCACAGGCCGGTTTCGTTGACGGCGTCGTAATAAAGCGGATACCCATCCGCCACATGGGCCATGCCGATTATGGCGTAGTGCGTATGCAACGGGCCTGCATGGTGGAAGTCGAACGGGTAATTTCGCGGCGTGATTGTCACCTGTTCGCCGTAGCTGCATTCGTAATCCAGCGTCCGGCCAAAATACAGCTGTCTGGTTTGGTATGTGATCGCGGTACACATCTTGCGTTGCACTCCTTTCAAGCTTGCGTTGCATTAGTTTGTGCAGTTTTTACCGGATAAAATTCGTTTTTGCAAGCGGCTCCTTGCGGGGTTCCGGAACGCCTGCGGCCTTGCCTGCCTCGATACAGCGCAGGAGCCAGGCCATATTGTGCCCCAAAACGCGCATGATGCGCACGCCCTCCTCGTCCTGCTGGATGTCTTCGGCCCTGGAGCCGTGGACATTGTTCCAATAGCAGGAGGAAACGATGGGCATTTCCGTGATGCCGGGGTATTTGAGCAGCTGCTCGTACGCGGCCGTGGTGCCTGCGCGGCGGGCGGAGGTAATGACGGCGGCGGGCTTGCGGCAGAACGCTTCCTTCGGCGCAGAATAGAACAGGCGGTCCATGAACGCGGTCATATTGCCGGAGGCCGCCGCGTAGTGGACCGGCGTGCCGAACACGAAGCCGTCCGCGTCCTTTGCCTTTTCGGCAAAGTCGTTGACCGAACCGCCGAAGACGCATTTGCCTGCCTTGGAGCAGCCGCCGCAGGCGATGCATCCGCCGATGGGCGTATTGCCGATCCAGAAAATTTCGGTATCGATTCCGTCCGCGTTCAGCGCGGAAGCGACCTCGCGCAGCGCAGCGTCAGTGCAGCCGTGCTCATGCGGACTGCCGTTTACAAGCATGACTTTCATAGAGAATCCCTCCTGATTGGTTTTCTTCTTTCATACCACAGTTTCAGGAAAAATGCAAGCGGAACAGCAGCACAGAAAACAGCCGCCGCTTTTCCAAAACCGGAAAAGCGGCGGCAGAACGCTCAATCCCCCTCGACCATGCGGTAGCCGACGCCGGATTCGGTGAAGATGTAGGCGGGCTGGGCGGGATTTTTTTCGATCTTGCGGCGGATATTCGCCATGTTGACGCGCAGAATCTGGTTATCGCTGCGGGCGCTGGGGCCCCAGAGCTCCTTGATGAGATAATCATATGTCAGGACCTTGCCCGCGTGCAGGCCGAGCAGCGCAACCAGCTTATATTCGTTCTGCGTGAGATTGGCGTCGCGGCCCGCGATATAAACGCGGTGCTTATCGTAGTCGATGGTCAGCTCTCCGGCGGTGAACACGCCGGAATTGGCGACGGCGGCTGCGCCTTCCGGCGTCCGGGTGTGGCGGACGGCGGCGCGGATGCGCGCAAGCAGCTCCTCCGTGCCGAAGGGCTTGGTCAGATAATCGTCCGCGCCTGCGTCGAGGGCTTCGACCTTGTCGCGCTCGTGGCTGCGGGCGGAGACGACCAGAATGGGGACCTTCGACCATTTCCGGACGTTTCTCAGGATCGTCATGCCGTCCATATCCGGCAGGCCGAGGTCGAGAATGATGATATCCGGACAGTGCGATGCGATCATGGTATTCGCCATCGCACCCGTGCCGGCCATAAGCACGTCGTAGCCGTTTGCCGTCAGGATCGCCTGCATAAAGCTGCGGATGGTCCGCTCGTCCTCGACCAGAAGAACCTTATCTCTGATGTTCATGGCTGTTTTCCTCCAATGGCAATGAAAATTGCAGCAGAGCGCCGCCTTTTTTCCGGTTTTCCGCACGCATCGTACCGCCGTGCGCCTGCACGATGGACATACATACAGACAGGCCGATGCCCATATTGCGCCGCTGGTCGGAGATCTCCTCCTGATCGCGGGTGAGATAGCCCTCGAACAGGTGCGGCAGAAGCTCCTTCTCGATGCCGCAGCCGTTGTCCGCGACCTCGAAAACAGCAAAGCCACCGGCGCTCGACAAGCGCAGCTCGATCCTTGTGGTCGTTTTGCCATGCTGGACGGCATTTTCCATCAGATTGATCAGCACCTGCTCAATGAGAATGATATCCATCGGGATCATAAGCAGCGTATCGGGCGCGGTGATGCTGACCTCGACCGCGGGATAGTGCCGCTTGAATTTCATGGAGGCTGCGCCGAGAACCTCTTCTCCCGCCTCCAGCTCCTTTTTGATATTCGAAGCGCCGGACATACGCGTGACGGACAGCAGATTTTCCACCACGCCGATGAGCCAGTTGGATTCGTCGCGCATATTTTCCAGCAGATCTCTGCTGGTTTCCGGTGAGATCTGACTGCCGTTTTCCAGAATCGCGTCGATGCCGCCGACGATGGCGGTCAGGGGCGTACGGATATCGTGAGAGACGGCCCGCAGGAGATTGCCGCGCATTTTTTCTCTTTCCGCTTCCGCACGGAGCTTTTCCTGCTGCTTGATCTGGGTGGTCAGCGTGCCGACCACGACGGAGACGGCCAGCATGACAAGGAAGGTCAGCGGATAGCCGGAAATGGTAAAATTGAGCTGCATATAGGGGTATGTAAAGATCCAGTTCACGCCGACGACGCCGATCACCGAAGCAAGCAGGCCAAACAGGTACCCGTCGGTGAAACGCGAGACGAGCACGACCGCGCATTCGAAGATCAGCGCGACATACACGTCGGACGAGTCGATCATCCGCAGCAGTGCGCACAGCAGCGCCGCCGCTGCCAGAATGCCGACGCACACGGCACAGTCGCGCCAGGAAAACAGGAATATCTGCCGCAGCCGCCCGCGTAAGGTCTGATCCTTTGTATATCGTGTCATATCCATCGATCCTCACCCAGTATATAATAGCATAAAAGAAAACAGCCGGTATGTTAAGGGCCTGTTAAGAAGTAGAAAACGCATACACCAGCGGCTTTCCCGGTGGAGAGGCCGCTGGGTGCTGCGATAAAATCAGTCAGATCACATATTCATCCGCTGCGTCGGCGGTGGCCAGGGTGGAGAGGGGGATGGCGTCGAGACAGGCGGCGATTTGTTTGTCGAGCCGGTTCCAGACGGTGGACAGGCCGGAGGATACCTCGCAGCGCGTCAGCTGTACGTTCGTGCCGAGGCAGGACAGGGAGCCGTCCGCCGCGCGGATGATCTCGCCGATGGAATAGTCGGACGGTTCGCGCGTCAGGCGGTAGCCGCCGCCCTTGCCGTGCGTTCCCTCGACCAGTCCGTGCTCTGCCAGCGTGCGCAGGATGCGCTCAAGATACTTCTGCGACAGCTCCTGCCGCTCGGCGATCTGCCGCACGGGGACAAAGCCGCCGCGATGCTCCGCCAGATCCAGCAGGATCAGAACCGCGTAGCGGCCCATGGATGAGATCAGCATACGGATTCCTCCCTTGCGATGATGCCGCCGCCAAGGACGGTATCGCCATCATAGAGCACGGCGGACTGGCCGGGCGTGATGGCGCGCAGCGGCTCGTCGAAGACGAGGCGGACGCCTGTCTCCCCTGCCGGATAGACCGTGCAGGGCTGCTCCGGCTGGCGGTAGCGCGTTTTTGCGCTGCACCGGAACGGAAGCGCGGGCGCTTCGCCGGAGATCCAGTGCATACCGGGCACGAGGCATTCTCTTGTAAACAGCGCCTCGTTCGGGCCGACGACGACGGCGTTCCGCTCCGGCAGGATCTTTACGACATAAATTTTGCCGTCCGACGGCATCCGCAGGCCCCGGCGCTGGCCGACGGTATAGTGGATAATGCCGCGGTGTGTGCCGACGACATTGCCGTTCAGGTCGAGGAACGGGCCGGGTTCTGGCGTTTTGCCGGTGCGGCTCTCGATGACCTTCGCGTAATCGCCGTCCGGGACAAAGCAGATGTCCTGACTGTCGTGCTTGCGGGCGTTGATCAGGCCGGCTTCGGCGGCAATTTCACGCGCTTCGGTCTTGCGCAGGCTGCCAAGCGGGAACTTGACCCGCGCAAGCGTCTCCTGTGTCAGATCGTAGAGCACGTAGCTCTGGTCCTTCGTCTCGTCGAGGGCCTTTTTGAGGACGTACTTCTCCCCTTCCCGCTCGATGCGGGCATAGTGCCCGGTGGCGATATAGCGGCAGCCCATGATATCGGCGCGCTCAAACAGCTTGTCGAATTTCAGATAGCGGTTGCAGTCGATGCAGGGGTTCGGCGTAATGCCGTGCTCATAGGCGTCCACAAAGCGGTCGATAACGCACTCGGCGAATTTGTCCTTGAGGTTGAAGACATAATACGGCATACCGAGGCGGTAGGCCACGCTGCGTGCGTCCTCGACATCGTCGAGCGAACAGCAGGTGTTGGCCTTCGGAATGCCCGCGTCTTCATTATCATAGAGCTTCATCGTGCAGCCGATGCAGGAGAAGCCTGCGTCCGTCAGCAGCTTGGCCGCGACAGAGGAATCCACGCCGCCGGACATGGCGACCAGTACCTTTTCAGTTTCCATTGGCAGCCGGGGACGCCTGCATGGCGGTGATCGTGCGCTCCATCAGCTCGTCAAGGCTCCAGCCGAGCATATCCGCACCGCGCTCAATGACCTCGCGCGAGCAGCCTGCGGCAAACTTCTTGTCCTTGAACTTCTTCTTGAGCGACTTGAGCTGAAGATCCTGTACGCTCTTTGTCGGCAGCATCCGCACGACTGCGCCGATAAGGCCGGTCAACTCGTCCGTGGCGTAGAGCACCTTTTCCATCTGGTGCTCCGGCTGCACGTCGACGGTGAGCAGATAGCCGTGGCTGACGACCGCATGGACAAGGCGCTCGTCCACGCCGCGTTCGCGCAGGATCTGCGCCTCCTTCGTGCAGTGCTGGTCGGGATACTTCTCAAAATCCAGATCGTGCAGGATACCGACGGTCTGCCAGAAGTCCGCCTCATCGGCATAGCCAAGCTGGGCGGCAAAATACCGCATCACATCGCCCACGATACGCGCGTGCAGGCGGTGGAATTCACCCTCATTATATTCGCACAGCAGGTCCCATGCCTGCTCTCTGGTCGGAATCATAGTTCTGCCTCCTGATCGTCCAGTTTTATTTGATGATTATAGCACAGATCGGTGTCTGTGTACAGGGAAAGTGTCTGGTGCGTGCTGTAAAACGCGAAAATCCTCACCTTGCCGTGCGGCAGGGTGAGGATTGGGGGGCAGGCTTTCAGGGCGTAACGTCTGACATATCGTAGAGGGTGGGTTTTCCGTCGCGGGCGCGCTGGAGAGCGGTGAGGGCGTAGAACGCCTGCGTGGTAGCAAGCAGGTTGCCTCCGTCCTCCGGCGTATGGGCGAAGCTGCCGTCGTCCTGCGCGAAGCGCAGGAGCACGTCCTCCAGCGTCTGCCCGTTCTTCACAAAACGCGCGTCATCCAGCGAGAGGCCAAGCTCCGTCAGTGCTGTGAGCACCTGACTGACCGACTCGCTGCTCTCTGTGCCCCAGGAGGAAAACGCGCCGTTTTCCTCCTGCATCTGCGACAGACAGGAAAGCCCGGCTTCTACTGCCGCGGACACGTCCGCGCGGCTGCGGTAGCGGGCAAGCGCCTGCAGGGCCATGGCGGTCAGATCGGGATCTGACGCGCCACCGCCGAGGCTCCAGCCGCCGTCGGCATTCTGCCGGGTCAGAATTGCGTCGACATAGCCGTCGCGCGTCGCCTGCACGGCGGCTGCGGAATTCTGCGGGAGCTCATAGCCGCCGCAGTCCAGCGCCAGCAGCGCGAACGCCGCGCCGTTGACGCCCTGTGCCGTCGTCTTTTCAAGGTCTGCCAGCGGCAGGAGCAGATCATAGCCGCCGACGTTTTGCGGGTCGCGCCCGATCGCCGTGAGGGCAAGGATCAGGCGGGAATACTCGGTATACCGGTCCTCGTCGAGGGTTCCGTCTGCTGCCTGCACGGCGGCTTCGACCGCCGTATAATACCGGTCAAAATATCCGTCCGACAGATCTGCCCCGGCACGCGCCAGACCAAACACGATCCAGTCGCCGTCCAGCGAACCGAAGCCCGGCTCCGGCACCGCTGATTTCAGGTACTTTGCCGTCCGTTCCAGCGGCGTCTGCGTGCCGCCACAGGCGGACAGGAGCAGGCACAGCGCCAGAAGCAGCGCAACCGCTCGTATTCTTTTCATGCTGTTACCTCTTTACCGTCATGGCCCGGCAGACCGGCTGGTTATCCTGATCCAGCAGGAACAGGCGGATCCGCGCGCCGTTTTCAACTGCCGCAAGCGTCTGTGCCTGCGTCAGCAGCTTTACCTGCACCATGCGTCCATTCTGATCATAATAGGCCACGGCCAGCTTCTGGCCATTTTCAAATTCGCCGCTGATCGTAAGCGAGCCGGTTTTGATATCATAGGCCCAGGTCAGCATGCCGATCCGGCCGTTTTCCACCGTTCCGGGTTCGACCGTCAGCCTGACGGACGCGGTCGGCGTCTGCGTTTTGACGTTTGTGAGACGGCCGGACTCCTCGCTGTCCTGATCGTGGTACCGGACATAGGGGAAGCGGATGTCGATTGCCGCATCCTCCTCCGTAAGCGGGTCCTCCGACCACTGGACATACTTTGTCACGTCCCGCCGCAGGCCGTTCGCATAGACGAGATCGACCTGCATACCGGCAGGGTCGAAGACCTCACCGGCCCGATACTGCGTTTTATCCGGCTGACGGGTAATTTCCAGCGTGACCGACGGCCCGAAGGCCATGAGCTTCGCGCTGTCGTTCTTGAAATACATCACGCCATAGGAATCCACGACCGGCGAGCAGATCGCATACTGCGCGTCCTTTCCGCTGGGCGTAAAGAGGACATAGGGCGTATCCATGCCGGATTCCTCCGTGACATAGTCTGCACGCGTCTGCTCTGCCTTGTCCCGCAGGACGCGGAGCTTGCCGGGCGTATAATTGTCGACGAAATAGACATAGACATAGCCGGTCGTCTTTTCATAGGCCGTCGTGAGAATGCCGGAGGTCTGCGGATAGCCCTGCGTCTGGACGCGGTAGGCGATCGTGTGCGACGCAAGATCCACAACTGTAAGACTGTGGCCGCCGTACTCGCTGAACTGCGCCGTACCTCTGACGCCGATGTAGGCACGGCCATTGTACACCACCGGCGTTGAGGTGCTCATGGCCTGCGCGGTGCTCGTGCCGTTTTCCAGCTTCAGCGTCCACTTGCTGCCTGTCCGCAGCTGCCAGCCGTCGGACGTTTTCCCGGTTTTTACGCTGCAGAACCAGCCGCCCTTCGTGGTAAAACAGAAGGCATCGGTCGCTTTATCATAGCAGATCGTGCTGCGCACGTCACCGCAGAGGCCGTCCCATTTGTCGAGCAGTCGCCCGGTCTTCGCGTCGAGCATCAGAAGGCTCCCGGTCATGGACTTGCTTCCGTCCGCGCCGTCGTCCGTGCCGACCAGAACATAGTCCTCGCAGGCATACGCGCCTGCCCAGTAATAGCCGCCTGGCGTCGTCCAATACCAGCAGGCGGTCTTTTCTTCATCCGTGCGCGCCGGGTCCTCGTCCGTGATGGACAGGCAGACAAAGTTTGCGGGAGATTCCTCGCTGCGCCAGAAGCCGGTGTAGAGATAGTCGCCGCAGACGGTGATCGGGCTGTTCGGCTGGCCCTCGAGCGGGTCATGGTAGATCCAGAGCGATTGCAGCGTTTCGGCGTTGAACGCCTGGATCGTACCGTCGGAAAGTCCGACGAACACCATGCCATTGGCATAGGCCGGAGGCGTGATGGAAAAGCTCGACGCGCGATCCATTTTGGCCTTCGTCAGGATCTCGCCGGAAACCGGGTCGACGCGGCAGATCATATCCCCCGCGCAGACGATCAGAACGCCGTCCACCAGCAGCGGGCAGCCGGTCGAGCCGCTGTCTATGCCGCTGCCGATCGCATTCGACCAGTAAAGCGTGGACGCGTCGGCATCCACCGGCATCTGGATAGATACGACGGCGTTGTTGCTGCCTGCGGTGCCGCCGGGCGTGCCATTGGCGTCATAGCTTGTTCCGCGGAAATCGGCCCATTCGGCGGGAAGCTGCCGCAGCGTTTCGTTCTTCTGCGCAGCGCTGAGGGTCATTGCGGCGCGGGCCGCGCCGCCCGTAACGACAACAGCGTCCTCGTCGATTTTCAGAACGAGCGCACCGGATGCGCTGTGCGACGGTTCGATGGTCCCGCTCCGGCCCGCATAGCCGGGGCAGGTCAGCAGGTACTGATAGGTATAGCCGTCAAACAGCTCATACGCGCCGTCTGCATCCGGCCAGACGCGTGTTTTGGAGAGCGTATCGCAGACAAACATCAGCGCGTCCGTGGGCGTCAGCTGCGGCGTGAAGAGGACCGGCTGCGCCTTTTGCACCTGGAGCCAGTACTCCGAAGCCGTTTCTTCGCCCGCAAAGTCATTTGTCAGCGTCAGCGTGATGGTCTCCGGCTCCGCCGTGCCGTTCAGCTGCACATCGGCAGCCGCGCCGGGCGTCAGCTCCTGTCCGTCCATCCAGACGCGATAGCCGGTGCTGCCGTTATCGCGGTAGCAGGCGGCATCCGCAGGATAGACCTCTGCGCAGACGGAAAGCGTCTGTGCAGCCGCGGGCATGGTGACGGTATAGTCCCACACCGCAGCAGAATAGCCCGTGCCGCCGCCGTACGTGAGCGTCTGCGCCTGCCCGGCGCAGGCAAGTGAAAGATCGCGCAGCGAGAGCGTGCGCCGGAGCGTGACGATATACTCCTGATAGTAGGTGACGCTCCCGGCGGTGCGCTGGCAGCGGATCGTGAGCGTATTGCCGCGTCCGTTCTGGTTCAGAAGCAGGTTCCGCAGGAACACAGGCGTTCCGAGCTGGGCGGAGGTGATCTGCGTCTCAAGCAGCTGGTCGTCCTGCGCGGTGTTGGTGATGGTGCGGTACTGCGCGAGGAAGGCAGTGCTGCCCGTCTGGATATCGCCGTTGATGCAGAGATAGACTGCGGCGGGCGTATCGGCCACAGCCGCCGTATAGGCATGGCTGGCCGGGTCAAAGGTCTGGTCGAGCGGAATATTGCCCTTGCTGGACGTCAGGTTGTCCTTGCTCAGAGCCAGCTCTGTCAGCCAGTCGCCGGTCTGCACAGTGACCTTTGACAGCGGGCCGTCCTTGGCCGTAAAGCTGCCCGTTGTATGATAATACGTATCCTTTGTCGCCGTGTAGGTATACTGCATACCGGGAACCAGCGTGAACCGGTACTGATTTGCAGCCGCGACGTAGACGCCCTTGAAGATCTGTCCGCTTGCATCGCAGACCGTCAGGTCAACATCTGCGGATTCGACCGGAATGCGAACGGTACAGCTGTTTGTTTTTTTCAGAACCAACGTATACTGTGTCGCTTCGCCTCCGGCCCGCACCTCGATGGATACGCTTTTCTCCGTTTCATCGATGGAAAGCGTGCAGCCGCCCGTCTGCGTGACGTCTTCACCGTCGGCAAAGAGCGTATAGCCCTCTGCCGTGGGTGTCAGGGCCAGCGTGACCTGTTCGCTGAGCACCTGCCAGGTATATGTCCGCGTGCTCTCGTCAAACGACTCCAGCGCAGCGGGCGCGCCGGATTCCTCCGTCACGCGCAGCTGCTTCAGCGTCGGGGCACGGCGGATGGTGAGCGTATAGTCCTGATACTGCGTCATGCCCTGCGCGTCCTGCGTGTCGGCGCGGTACACGACGGTATTGCCCTGCATACCGATGGCAAGCACTCCGTCCACGCCGCTGGTTCTGGATTTCAGCGCCTGTTCGGCCTGCTGCGGCTCCGTGCCGCCCGCCGGGGTATAGATTGCGGTCAGCTTCAGCTTGCTTGCATCCGGAAACACACGCGTGTCATACGGCCAGAACGCGTAGAGTGTTCCGGTAAAGCTGTCGTCCAGAACGGCGGTCAATTCACGCGCCGTCTTCTTCTCCACGGGAAGCTTGCTGCCGTCAAACTCCGTTTTGGACGCGGATGAAAGCATGAAGCCGTCCGCTTTGAGCCAGTCGGTCCTGTCAAGCACGGCAGTCACGGAGGTCTGCTCCGGCACTGTGACGCTGCCCGTCACGCCGCCGGACTGCGCCTGCATGGTAAAGGTATAGCTTCCGGCGGGCAGCGAGAGCATTCCGCTGCCGTTCTCATCCTGATAGACGCGGCCATACTGGTTCTCGGCATACAGCGTATCGCCGGACTGCCAGACGCTGTTCCGGTCCGAGAAGGTAACATTGTATTTCTGGCCGTCCAGCGTCTGCTTGTACTGCTCGACCGCGTTATGAAGCGCCGTGTACAGGCTGAGCGCCGCATTATCGTCTGCAGTGACGTA
>OLXP01000161.1_pt1 | contig 47333 bp, 53 predicted proteins | sample 1644201 | NCBI WGS metagenome assembly OLXP01 (sample SAMEA103958163, study PRJEB25191) | human gut metagenome
AAATAAGAAGTAAAAAAGTATGCGTTTAAACGCATACTTTTTTACTTCTTATTTTAATAGTTTTTTAGCAACTTCATTTATTGTCTTTCCATCTGCTGATGCACCTAATTTTTCTTTTGCTGTTTTCATTACTAAACCCATTTCTTTCATAGATGTTGCACCTAGTTCAGTAATTATTTCTTTTACTCTTTCTTCTATTTCTTCAACTGATAGTTGTTCTGGCAAGTATTCTTCTAATATAGTGATTTCCTCATTTATTTGATCTAATAAGTCTTGTCTTCCACTTTTTTCATAATCAGCTATTGAATCTTTTCTTTTTTTGGTTTCTTTTGCAATTATTTCAATTATTTGATCATCTGTAACTTCTATTTGTTTGTCTTTTTCGACTTGTAAAATAGCTGCTCTAACCATTTGTATAACATTTTTTCTAATTACATTTTTCTCTTTCATAGAATTTTTTAAATCTTCTAGCAATTTTTCTTTTAACATACCTTTTCCTCCTTTTTATAAATTATAAACAAAAATGGATTGAAAATTTAATAACTTTCAATCCATTTCTTATTTTTTAAAATTTTCTTTTTCTTGCTGCCTCTGATTTTTTCTTTCTTTTTACACTTGGTTTTTCATAGTGCTCTCTTTTTCTTACTTCTTGTAATACTCCATTTCTAGCACATTGTCTTTTAAACCTTTTTAAGGCATCTTCTATATTTCCGTTATTAACTTTAACCTCTGACATTTTTTGTTCCCCTCCCTTCAGTAGTTACACTCTTACGTGTGGGATTTTAACTGAAAATTATTATTTATACGTTAATTATTATAACTGTATTGGGTAAATTTGTCAATATTTATATACAATTTTCTAGAAAATTACTTATCAAAATCAAACAAGTCGCCTAAAGGTTGTGCTTCATTTACTCTTTTAATTGCTTCAGCAAATAATGGAGCAATTGATAGTACTTTAATTTTATCTATTTGTTTTTCTTTTGTTAGTGGTACTGTGTTAGTTGTTACTAATTCTTTTATCGGAGAATTTTGAATTCTTTCTATTGCAGGTCCGCATAAAATTCCATGTGTACATGCTGCATATATTTCTTTTGCTCCATGGTCTTTTAATATTTTAGCTGCTTCAACCATTGTTCCTGCTGTACTTACCTCATCATCAAATATTAGTGCTGTTTTACCTTTTACATCTCCTATAATATTAGCAGCAACTGCCTTATCATCATTTCCAACTCTTCTTTTATCTATTAAGGTCATTGGACACTTAAAATATGTAGAATATTTATATGCTTTTTTTGAACTTCCTGCATCTGTTGCAACAACAACTTTATTTTCTATGTCTTTGTCATCAAAGTATTTTTGTAATAAGTGTTGACCTGTTATTTTATCACATGGAATATTAAAATATGCTTGAATTGCAGGATTGTGTAAGTCACATGTAATCACTCTGCTTGCTCCAGCAGCCTCTAAAAGTTCTGCAAATAATCTTGCTGTTACCGGAACTCTTGGTTGATCTTTTTTGTCTGATCTTGAATATATGAAATATGGTAGCACTACATTTATTCTATGTGCTGATGCTCTTTTAGCTGCATCTATCATAATAAGTAATTCCATAATTCTTTCATTAACTGGTGGTTCTGTTGTTTGTATTAAATAAATATCTTGTTCTCTAACAGTTTCCTTAAATTGTACAAAATTATTATCATTAGCAAATTTGTAGCATTCCACTCTTCCCATTTTTAAACTCAATGTGTCACATATTTCTTTTGTAAATTCTTCTGCTGTTGGACATGCAAATATTTTAATATCTTTCATTTTTTTCTCTCCTTATATTATTTTTTATGTTATATAAAATGGCAAAAGTGCCAGTTAGGAAATTTCTTTCCATGCTGTCACTTCTCCATTCTTTAAACTCTTTTGTACATCTATTACTCTTTGGTTTGCTGAACCTCTCCAGTCTAGTGTTGGATTATGTAGTTCATCTACATATTGTCCATCTACTAAGACATCTAAATATTTTACCACTTCTTTATCCTTCAAATCTCTATCAAATTTGAATCCAGTCCATGCCCATAGATTTTTGTCAGGATATTGCTCTTTAAATACTTTTGCTAATTTTGTAGTTCCTTCTATATTGTTTGGGTGCATTGGTTCGCCACCTAAAATTGATAACCCCTCTACATTTTCATTTTTACAAAGTTCCATTATTCTGTCAATTGTTGCATCAGTAAATTCTTTTCCGCCATTAAAGTCATGTGTTTCTGGGTTAAAGCAATTCTTACAATTAAATGCACATCCTTGCATAAATATAGATACTCTTACTCCTGGTCCATCTGCTATATCCATTTTTCTGATTTTGTTATATTTCATAGTTAACAATTCCTTCCTTCTAATGTTTCTTCAATTGTAATTATTTTTCAATTATTCGTCGTCTTTGTTATCAATATGAAGAACCCTCTCCTTTATCTCCTGTGTTCTTCCTTTGTTCCAAAATTGGCTTCCAATATATCCACATGTTCTTCTTGCTACATTTAATGTATTGTGGTCTCTATTTCCACAATTTGGGCAATACCACTCTAGATTCTCATCTATTAAAATTTCTCCATCAAATCCACATTTTTGACAATAGTCTGATTTTGTGTTTAATTCTGCATACATAATATTATCATAAATAAAATGAATTATTTGTAGTACAACTTCTAAGTTGTTTTGTAAGTTTGGTGTTTCTACATAAGATATAGCTCCACCTGGGCTTAATTTTTGGAATTTGCTTTCTAATTTTAATTTAGAGAATGCATCAATATCCTCAAATACAGGTACGTGGTATGAATTTGTAATATAGCTTCTGTCTGTAATTCCTTCAATTGTTCCAAATCTTTTTCTCAAACATTTTGCAAATTTATATGTTGTAGATTCGATTGGTGTGCCATAAACACTGTAATCAATTTTCTCTGCTTCTTTCCATTCTTTACATTTATCATTTAATTTTTGCATTACTTTCAAAGCAAATTCTTCACCTATTCCATTATCTGTATGGCTGTTACCTGTCATATATTTTACACATTCATACAATCCTGCATATCCAAGTGAAATTGTTGAATAACCATCATGTAATAATTTGTGAATACTTTCACCTTTTTTAAGTCTTGCTAAAGCACCATGTTGCCATAAAATTGGAGCAACATCACTTGTTACTTTACTCAATCTTTCATGTCTTATTTGTAATGCTTTGTGACATAATTCTAGTCTTTCATCAAATATTTTCCAGAATTTTTCTTCATCTTGTTTTGATGATAAAGCAACATCAACTAAATTGATAGTTACAACACCTTGGTTAAATCTTCCATAGTATTTTGGTTTATTTGTTTCTGGATCTACATAAGGTGTTAAGAATGATCTACATCCCATGCATGGATAGCAATTACCATTTCCATTTTTGTCTATTTTATATTCCTTCATTTTCTTTTCTGAAATATAGTCTGGAACTAATCTTTTTGCTGTACACTTAGCAGCAAGTTCAGTTAAATACCAATATTTACTGTCTTTGTGTATGTTGTCTTCTTCTAGTACATAAAGAAGTTTAGGGAATGCTGGTGTAATATACACACCTTTTTCGTTTTTAAATCCTTCTATTCTTTGTTTTAAGAATTCTTCAATTATCATTGCAAGTTCTTGTTTATATTCATCTGTTTCACCCAAGTACATACAAACTGATAAAAATGGTGCTTGTCCATTTGTGTTTGTCATTGAATTTACTTGATAGTTGAATGTTTGAACACCGTCAGATACTTCTTTTCTAGTATCTTGTTCTGCATACTCTTTGCATTGTTTTTCATTCAATCCTCTTTGTTTATATTTTTTATAATATTTTTCATAACTACTTTTTACAAATGGTGCCAAATGCGTTATAGATACAGTCGCTCCTCCATAAGTAGATGATGTAACACCTAATATAATTTGTGTAGCAATTGTCATAGCTGTTAAAAATCTATGTGGTTTTTCAATCATAACTCCATTCATTATTGTTCCATTTTGTAACATGTCTTCTAAGTTTATTAATTCACAATTTGTTAGTGCATTTTGGGCAAAATAATCTGCATCGTGAAAGTGAATAATTCCTTCATCATGTGCTTTTACTACATCTTCTGGTAATAAAAATCTTCTAGTAATATCTGTACTTGTAATTCCTGCTAAGTAATCTCTTTGAGTGGTAACAACTCTAGCATTTTTGTTTGAATTTTCATTATTCCAATAATCACTTTCTCCATCAATTAGCTCTTTTATTGATTGATCTGTTGTATTTGATTTTCTTACTAGTTCTCTTGTATAACGATATGTAATATATTTTTTAGCTAAAATGTATTTTCCAAAAGTCATTAATTGTTCTTCTATAATATCTTGTATATCTTCTACTAGAATTCTCTTTTTATCTAGTTCTTCTATATAGCTGATAATTTGATTTATTTCCTCTTTAGTTGCTCTTTCTCTTGGCTTTACCTCTTTATTTGCTTTTTCTATTGCTATTTTTATTTTTGATTGGTCAAAGTCTACTACTTTTCCGTCCCTTTTGATTACTTGCATTTTTCTTTCCCCCTATATGTTGTGTCTTCTCTACTTAAGTTACATATTAAATATAATTTAATATGTAACTATTAGTTTTTTCTTTTGTACCTTTATATTAACCCACTAAAAAGATAATGTCAAACGCATATTGTTTATGTTACCATTTGAAATTTTGCTTGATATATAGCGCCTTTCATCCGTTTGCCTTTTAGTTTGTTTTTTGCTTTTCAGTCAATTTGTCACTTGTAAAATCTCAAATTTTACGGTTTTTCTGTTTTGTTTAAAATATATTACAATTTTGTTACATTTTAATAAAAAATGTTGATTTTCAAGCATTTTCATTAATATCTTTTTAAGATTAATATTATAATTTCCTTGATATTTCAATATAATTTCTTTATTTATTTTCAAAAAAATGTCAAAAAATATTTTCTTTCTATTTTTCTACCTTTTAAAAAATGATTTTTTTGATTTTTCTTATTTTAAATGTTTTTTAAAAAGCGTTTTTATATATTTTTCTTTTATTTTCAGTACTTTTATATTTTTTTATTTTTATTTTTTTGCAATAAAAAACTCATTTTATTAAAAATGAGTTTTTTGTTTTTTGTTATTTTCACATATTTTATTTTTATTTTTCGGTTTTATTTTTTGCAATTGTCTTTTTGTTGTAGTTATTTTTCTAATTTTTTAATATTTGCTAAGAAAATTATATCTTCAATTACATCTAATACTGAATAAACTAAAATTACTATTCCAATTGTTACAACAATTACATTTGATACAAAGATTGTATATATTCCACATATAATCATTATAATAGAAATTAGTAAACTATATATCCAAACTGGTGATTGTACTAATTTTAATTTAAGTGATAGACTTAATCTTATTATTCCCGTATAAACTATCCATATTCCTATTAAAACTCTAAATATTGTTTCAATTTGACTTTTGTAAGCTATAGCTATTATTCCAATAATAATTGCTATTATTCCATAAGCTATGTCATAGTTATAAAAACTGTATTTTCCTCTTGTTGTGCAATAATCCACTAGTTTATATAGTCCTACTACTATAAATAATATTCCTACAATTAGTGATACTGCTTTTGTACTTCCTTCCGGGTTAACAATTAGAAGTATTCCAAGTATTGCAAATATTAGTGATGTTAACAAAGATGTCCATCCTGTTCTTTTAAATATTTTTTCAAGATATTCCATATTTGTTTCTCCTTTCATTTTTATTTATATTACTATATTTATCATTAATCTTTATTTTTTTCAATACTAATTATTATTCTCTTCTTCACTTTGTTTTAGTGAATCTGTAATTAAAATAAATTTAACATATCACATTTTTACTATTTTTAATCTTTTTTTACTATAAATATCCAGTAATTTTTCTTGTGTCCAAATCTTTCAACTTCTCTTTTTTCAATTTTTAAAATTTGATAATCCTTAAAATATTTGTTTAATTCTTTGTCGTCAAATAAATGTATATATTTGCCTTTATTAAAATAAAAATTTTCTTCCAGCCTTATAGCAGTATCCTTTATAACATCATACCCCTCTAATCCATTTACACTTCCAACAAATAATCCACCATTTTTTAAAACTCTATGTATTTCACTCATCAATTGGGCTGTTTTTTCCTCAGAAAAATAGTGTATTGCCAAGCTTGAAAAAACCAAGTCAAAACTGTTATTGTCATACTTTAACGGCATACTCATATCTACTTTTTCAACATTTGGGTTGAATTTTTTTACTTCATTTAATGCAATATCTGAAATATCTGTTGATATAACTTTATATCCATATTCAATTAATCTTTTAGAATATTGTCCTATACCACATCCCAATTCTAAGCAAATACCTTTATTATTAAAATAGTTTTTATATTCATCTATCCACATATCTATACTTAACTTTCTATTTATATGTTCTTTCCAATATAAATCATTTTCAAAATATTTATCATCAATCATAAATTCTCCATCTCAATATCCACAATTTTTTCCTACATGTGTATTATATCATAAATTATAAAATGCACACAATAAAAGACGGAGTTTTTAATCTCCGCCTTAAATTTATTTACCTAATTTTTGAATAGCTTTTTCTGCAAAGCTGTTGTTAATTACTTTTCCGTAGTCAGCTTCTTTTTCAAGTTCTCCCGCTTCTTTCATAACCTTTTGAAGTAATGCAAATGATTCTTGCTTTAATACTGGATTATCTCTCCAAGCATCAATATCTATATAACTTTGTAAAGCTGCTTCTAACATAGTTAAATCAGTATCTGGAAAAAAGTCTACTATTGCTTCTGCTATCTCTTTAGCACTATGTGATTTTACCCATTGTTCTCCTTTGTATATTGCATTTGTAAATCCTTGAATTATATTAGGATTTTTTTCGATATAACTTTTCTTAGCAAAATATGCTGTATATGGAATTTCTCCTGATGCTTCTCCAACAGATGCAACAATATATCCTTTACCTGCTTTCTCTGTTGCTGAAGCAGTTGGTTCAAATAATGTTACATATTCAGCATTTCCACCTGCAAAAGCTCCTGCCATTAAGTCGAATTTAATGCTATCATCTAATACTAAATCTTTTTTAGGATCTAGACCATTTTGTTTAAGCACATATTCAAAAGTCATGTATGGTACTCCACCTTTTCTACCAGGAATAACAGTTTTTCCTTTTAAATCTTGCCAACTAAAATTATCTGTTTTTTCTTTGCTAACTAAAAATGAGCCGTCTTTTTGAGTCATTTGTGCAAATACTTGTGTATAATCTTCTTTTCCTTCATTATATACATATATTGAAGCTTCTGGTCCTGCAAAGCCTATGTCACTTTGGTTTGCTAAAACTGCGGTCATTACTTTATCAGCTCCTTGACCTGTTGTTAATTCTATTTCTAAACCTTCCTCTGCAAAATAACCTTTTGAGATTGCCACATATTGTGGAGCATAAAATACAGAACGTGTTACTTCGTTTACACGAATTTTTTGTAATTCCGCTGTTTCTGTATTTCTATTAAGTAATATATAAGTAGCTATTCCTGCTGCTACTATTATAATAACTAATACAATAATCAAATACTTTTTCAAGTTTTTCATTCCTTTCTAATCTATTCATGCCAAAGGAGATTTTAAGTATTTTGGCATGTTATTTAACTTTTCTTGTTACTTATAATACTTTTCTCCTATAAGTAACATTTTTATCTGTTATTTTTAAGTTCTTTTAGACATTTTTTTCATAACAATTTTTTCTGAAAGTACTATTGCCTCATAAATAATTGCAGCAACTATTGCAAGAATAATTACCCCTGTCATTACTAAGTCTAGTTGAAATACCTGACCACCATATACAATTAGGTACCCTAAGCCTGCTTTTGATACCAAGAATTCTCCTGTTATCACGCCTACCAAAGATAGTCCTATATTTACCTTTAATGAGTTGAAAAATGTAGATATGTTTGCAGGTATTACTATTTTTGTTAATATTTGAAATTTACTTGCATTAAATGTTTGTGCCATTTTTATTAGTTCTTTGTCTGTATTTAAAAATCCATTTAGAATTTCTAATATAGTTACAATTAGTGAAATGGCAAGGCCCATTGTTATAATTGCTCCCATTCCTGCACCTACCCAGATGATTATAACTGGTCCGCAAAGCTACTTTGGGCAAACTGTTTAATACAACTAAATATGGTTCTGATACCTTCGAAAAAAATGGAGACCACCATAGCAGAATTGCTATAAATACACCTAGTATAACTCCTGAAACAAACCCTATTAGTGTTTCTGTAAGTGTTACTCCTAAGTGTGTTAGCAGTCCATTAGCTGATAAATTTAAAAAGGTATTTAATATTCTTGAAGGTTGACTTGTAATAAAACTATCTATTATTCCTTTATTAGCAAGTAATTCCCATCCTATTATAAATATAATCAGGATAAGTAATTGAGTTAAAATAACAGATATTTTATTTTTTCTTATTTTTCTTAGGTATTTTTTTCTGTCCTCAGACATATTTTTATCATACATGTACATCAAGCTCCTTCCATATTGCATCAAAGTACTTACTAAATTTAGGGCTTTCACGGCAGTTGATTGGATTTCTATTTTCCATTTCAAAATTAATAGTATGAATGGTTTTTACTGTTGCTGGTCTTTTGGTTAACACTACTATTCTATCACTCATACTAATTGCCTCTGATATATCATGTGTCACTATAATAGCTGTAATATTTTCATTTTTTAATATTTGAAAAATATCATTTGTAACCATAATTCTAGTTTGATAGTCTAACGCTGAAAATGCTTCGTCTAATAACAAGATTTTTGGCTTAATAGCTAAAGTTCTTATCAGCGCTGCCCTTTGCCTCATTCCTCCAGATAACTGATTTGGGTATTTGTCTTTAAATTCATATAGACCATATTTTTTAAGTAATTCTATTACATAAGCTTCATTTTCTTTTGTCTTTTTTCTTCTTATTTCTAAGCCAAATGTAATATTATCATAAATATTTCTCCATTCTAAAAGACTATCCTTTTGCAGCATATAGCCAAGACCACCATCAATTTGTATATCACCAGAAGTTTTAGGTTCCAGACCTGATATTATTGAAAGTAATGTAGATTTACCACACCCACTTGGTCCAATTATGCTAACAAATTCTCCCTCATTTACACTAAATGAAATATTAGACAAAGCTTCTACTTCACCATTTTTCGCTTGGTACTTTTTGCTTACATTCTTTAGTTTCAATACTTCCTTCATAAGTACCTCCTAATTCAAATTTATCATAATACATCTTATGAAGGTATACATAATTTAGTGAATTAAATTCTAAATATTTGACCGTGGATATATTAGGTTTGCGTTTTGTATACGGTTTAGTCTTACTATATTTGCTATAGTTGTGTTGTATCTTCTTGCAATTGACCACAAAGTGTCTCCTCTTCTTACTTTATATAGTCTATGTCCACTGTCATGTTTACAATTGCTGTTTACTACTAATCTCTGACCGTGGATATATTAAATTTACATTTTGTATGTTGTTTTCTTGTGCAATTTGGCTTACTGTTGTATTAAACATTTGCGCTATTTTATTTAATGTATCTCCACTTTTAACAATATATATTGTTGTACTATTGGTGGTTTCTCCTTTTACTGGTACTATCAGAGTTTCTCCTGCATATATCAAATTTGGATTTTGAATATTATTTAATCTTACAAGTTCTGCTACTGTTGTGTTATACTTTATTGCCAATTGAGATAAAGTATCTCCCCATTTTATTTTTATTTTCTTAGTTGTTTTGTTGTCTTCATCATCTTGTTTCGGCTTTTCTGTTTCTGGAATTTCTGTACTTTCTGACATAAAAATTTCCTTTGTAAACTTATCTCTATCAACATGATTTGAAATTCCAGCTACTCTACCCACGTCTGTGTATTGCCAACCTGCCCAGCTATTCCATGTTCCACTATTCTCAGGTTCATATACTTCATATTGCGCAATCCATAAAGGATAATTTGTTACTTCTCCTTCCCAAATACGACTTGCTGTATAGGCATTACTGTATAGTACAACTTCTTTTTTTGTCAGTTCTTCTAGCTTTTTCATAAAAGCCAAGCCTATTGTATTTATCTCTCTTTTATTCAAATTTCCAAAGCTTTCAAAATCCATTGCAAGTCTACAATCTGCTACTTTTCCTGATATTACTGAAGCAAAAAACTGTGCTTCTTTTTCTGCTTGATTTACACTTCTTGCTGTTACATAATGGTAAAATCCAATTTTTAATCCTGCATCTCTTGCCTTTTTATAGTTTTGTTCAAATTTTGAATCTATGTAATTTGTACCTTCACTAGATTTCATATATACAATTTCTATTCCATCGTTTTTTACTTTTTCAAAATCAATATTTCCTTGATATCCACTTACATCAATTCCGTTGTATATTTCATTACTTGATGGCCCAAATGCCATCACTTTTGTTGGCATTGTGTATATTGTTGCAACTGTTAGCATTATTACAATAGATAATAATTTTAATACCTTTTTCATATTATTCACCTCATATTACTTCATATTGTAATAATTTTATTTTGTTTGAAATGTATTTTTCGTTACTATCTATTGGCTTACTTAAATCAGTACTTAAATATTTTTTATTATCATCTGCAAATACTGTGGCTACTGGTCCTTTTATATCTTTCTGAAGTAGTACACTTCCTAAAAAGTTTGCACCTGATGAAATTCCTACTCCTATTCCTAGTTCTGATGCCAATTTTCTTGACATATTTATACTGTCTTCATCATTTACTAAAATAACTTTGTCTATTTCGTTTTTATCTAATAAGGCTGGAATAAAATCATATCCTATTCCTTCTATCTTATGCTGTTTAATTATTCTGTTTTTAGAAATTAACGGCATACATTCTGGTTCAATTGCAGTTACAGTTATTTCTGGATATCTTCTTCTTAACTTTCTTCCTATTCCCATCAAAGTTCCACCTGTGCCAACTCCTGAAGCAAAACCTACGATGTCTTCTGGAACCTGATTTAAAATTTCCTGACCTGTTGTTTCATATTGTGCTAGAACATTGTCCATATTAGCAAATTGGTTTGCTAGAAATCCATTTATTTTTTTAGCTAAACTCCTTGACTCTTGAATACATTTTCTAAAACCTCCCTGTTGTTTAGAAAATGTCATGACTTTAGCGCCATAGCTTTGCATAATTTGAACTCGTTCTTTACTAGCCCAATCTGGAATAAAAATATATACTGGATGATGATAGTATTTGCCTAATGCAGACAAAGAAATTCCAGTATTTCCACTTGTTGCCTCTATTATTGGCATACCATCTTTTAATTCTCCTCTTTCTTTTGCTTTTGTTATTATGTAATATGCTGCTCTATCTTTTATACTTCCTGTTAAATTATAGCTTTCTAGTTTTGTGTATATATAATTTGTTTTGCCTTCGTACTCATATTTTATTTTTATTAAAGGTGTATTTCCTATTGTTTTAATCATAAACACCACTCCTCACTCTATGTTTTATATATTTTATACAGTTTGTGGTGGAATGGTTAATGGAAAATTATTTAATTTGTTTAATATGATGCAAGTAAAATCTATTTTTTCTTTTGTAAATTTCTATTACATCTATTCTTATATATTGGTCTTCTAACTTATGTGAATATATGTAATATCTTGTTGCGTTCCATATATGCTTTTGTTTTCTTTCATTCACTGCTTCACATGGCATTCCATAGTGAAAGTTTTGCCTTGTTTTTACTTCAATAAATACATACTCGTTTTTTTCTTTTGCAATAATGTCTATTTCTCCTTGTTTACATTCAAAGTTTCTGTCTATAATTTCATACCCCTGTTTTTGTAAATAATCTGCTGCAAAATCTTCTCCCTCTTTTCCAAGCTCTTGTCTTTGATTTATCATAATATCATTCCTTTTTTATATATTTATTTCCTGCTACGCATTTTATATATCCATCTAATTCGAGCATAAATAATATTTGCATTATTTCAGATATCTTTTTACCTGTTATTTTGCATATTTCATTTGCTGAAATCGGTTGCGTGTTTATTAAGTTATATATTTCTTCATATTCTTTTGGTATTGTAATTTTCGGTTGTAAATCATAATATTGCAATATGTCGTCTGGTTCCATTACTAAATTAGCACCATTTTGTATTAGCCAGTTTGTACTATACCCTTCTGGCTCATCTAATCTATTTGGTATACAAAACACTTCTTTTCCCTGAAGTCTTGCATGTTTTGCTGTAATTGTACTTCCACCTCTATATGGCGCTTCAACTATTAATACGCCTAATGCTAGCCCACTTATTATACGATTTCTTTTCGGAAAATTTGCCATATCTTTTTCCTCATCTGGACGATATTCAGATACAACACATCCACCATTTTCTATTATTTTGTGGAATAGCCACTCATTTTCCTCAGGATATATGTGCTTAAATCCACTTCCTATTACTGCTATTGTTTTGCCTAATTCTTCCATGGAATTTATATGTGCTACAGTGTCTATTCCAATTGCTAATCCACTTACAATACACATTCCTTTTTGTGATAATTCTTTTGCAAATTTTGCAGAATATTTTTTGCCATATTCTGTACATTTTCTTGTTCCTACTATTGCTATTGAATTTGAGTTTAATAATTCATAATTTCCTTCTACATAAAGTTTTGATGGTGGGTTGTGGATGTTTAACAAACGTTTGGGATAGAATTTATTTGTTTTAGATAAAATTTTCATATTTCTTTCCTCTAATTCTTCCAATACTTTTTGTCTAGACTTCTGTATTGTATTGCTTCTGCGATGTGTATTTTTTGAATGTTTTCACAATTGTCTAAATCTGCAATTGTTCTTGCTACTTTTAAAATTCTGCCATATGCTCTTGCACTTAGTCCCATTTTCTCGAATGCTGTTTGTAATATTTCCTTCCCTTCACTGTCTAATTTGCAATATCTTGAAATTAGTTTTGGCGTTAGACTAGAGTTTGAATAAATATTTTCTTGTTTATATCTTTCTATTTGAATTTTTCTTGCATCATTTACTCTCTTCTTTATTGTATCTGAACTTTCTGGCATTTCGTCATTTCCTAGCTTTTCATATTTTACAGGACTTACTTCTATTTGTATGTCAATTCTGTCTAATAATGGCCCACTAATTTTGCCCATATATTTTGATATTGCTTGTGGTGTGCATGTACATTCTTTGTCTGCTGAACCATAAAATCCACATGGACATGGATTCATTGATGATACGAACATGAACTCACATGGGTATGTAAAACTTCCATTTACTCTACTTATTGTTACAATTCCATCTTCTAGAGGTCCTCTTAAAACTTCTAATGAATGTTGATTAAATTCTGGTAATTCATCTAAAAATAACACTCCATAATGTGCTAAGCTTATTTCTCCTGGTTTTGGTATTCTCCCTCCACCTACTAATGACACCCCAGATATTGTATGATGTGGTGAACGAAATGGTCTTGTTGTAATTATTGGTGTATCTTGTTTTAAAATTCCCGCAATACTATGAATTTTGGTAATTTCTAGTGCTTCTTCAAAAGTTAGGTCTGGTAATATTGATGGTATTCTTCTTGCTATCATTGTTTTTCCGTGATCCAGGTGAACCGAATTAAAAGACAATTATGTCCGTCCAGCAGCTGCTATTTCAACTGCTCTTTTTACACTTTCTTGTCCTTTTACATCTGCAAAATCTAATATTTTTTCTTTACCTAATTTCAAACAATCTTCCCAATTTGTTGATAAGTTTTCTATTTTTATATTTCCATTTAAATATTTAACTACTTCATTTAGGTCATTTGCACCTAATATTTCCATTCCATCAATTATGGAGGCTTCTTTTTCATTTTGTTTTGGTAAAATTATTTTCTTTATTCCTTGCTTTTTTGCTTCAATACATATTGGTAGTGCTCCATTTATTGGGTTTAAACTACCATTTAATGATAGTTCTCCTATCATTAAAATATCTTCATTTTTAGTTTGTGTTATAGCTTCTAAACCTTTTAAAATTCCTACAGCAATTGGTAGGTCAAATATTGATCCTTCTTTTTTTATATTTGCTGGTGCTAAATTTACAACTATTTTTCTACTAAACAGTTCATAGCCTGAATTTTTTATTGCTGTTCTTACTCTTTCTTTTGCTTCTTTTACGCTCACATCAGGAAGTCCAACAATATCCCATGATGGCATACCACTTGATATGTCAACTTGCACGTCAATTAAAAAGCCTTCTAGTCCGTGCAAGGCCATACTTTTTGTAATTGATAACATCTTTTGATTTCTCCTTTAGAACAAAAATTTTTGAAATAATTTTTTTGAATTAAAATATCATGTTAAAATTATATGTTATTATTTACGTCTTGACAAGTATTTTTTCCATAATTTAGTAATTTTTATTTTTTCGACAAAGTTTTACACCACTTATTTACATTTTGTGGTATACTTATGTCAACCAAGATGTTTTAGTGCGTTTCTTAAGTTATTTTCTATATAGCTTATATAATCTATTTTTTTCATCACGGTAACAATGATTATGTTTTTTTCTATCATTGTTACTTTTTATTTACAATACTGATAGAGGAGAGGGCAATGCCCTCTCCTTTACCATGGAATCACTCTTTATTCTTCTCTCCAGAGGCTTTTCCACTTTTCTTCATATTCAACCGGGTAATCCCAGTTGCTGAAAGGTACGTAGAAAAACTTCCGACTATAGCCAGCGCTGACCAATGTCTTCTGAACCCCAATATCCGGAATCACATACAAGTCGCTATTTTCGTCAACAAAAGCGATAACACTATTGTTATACGAATACTCATCCGTTTCAAGGGCCTTAAGATCAACGACCTCATTCTTGCTGAACTGAGGCCAATAGACCTTCATCTTTTTCAATCATAATTTACATAACTCATATTATTTTTAATGCTTCTTCGTATTCTTCTCTTCCAAAATCAACTGTTGGAACAATCTCATTATTATTAAACATTTTAATAAATTCATCTATACTAACCCATTTAGCTGCTGTTACTTCTCCATCAAGAAATGTCAAATCTTCTATATTGATATCTTTTTTAAACAACCATAAGTCTTTAAAATTTTGAGGGACTCTTTCTCGTTTTACTTCTTTTAAAAATATTGCTTCTTCTGGTTTAAATATAACTCCAAGTTCTTCTTTTAACTCTCTTAATATTCCTTCTTTGCTAGTTTCACCTGCTAATATTGAACCCCCATTGCATTCCCACATTCCACCAAACTTTTTATTCGTTGCTCTTTTACTAATCAAAATTTCATTTTTAGAATTTAGTATAATTCCTGTTACAACTATGTGATATTCACCCTTTTGCAATATAGTTACATCTCTTATTGCTGTTTTTCCGGTTTTATTTTTATTTTCATCATATATGTCCCATAATTCAGGCATACGTTATTGCTCCTTTTTATCAATATTTATTTTGTGTACTGGAAATTTGCTTTCTTTTAATACCTCTTTTAGTACATCTGGTCTCAATGGATATTCATCTATTTTATCTAAGTCAATCCACTCATATTGTAAATAATCTTTTCCCTCTATATTTTGTAATGTACTTTCTAATTTTTTATCTTCCTCTTTTACAAATTCTGCTTTGTATATGAACATTATTTCATGATATTTTGCACCTTTCATTTCAAAGAAATTTTCTACTGTTGATATATAGCCGGTTATTTCAATTTCTTTTCCTAGTTCTTCTTTTACTTCTCTTTTTATTGTATGTTCCGAATCTTCACCAATTTCAACTCTTCCACCTATCATTGCATAATGATCTGAGTTTACATTTCTGTGTAATAAGATTTTATTATTGTGCATTATAACTACACCAGCTCTTACATTTAATTTGTAACCACCAACATCAATTGTAATATCCATCAATTTCCCCTCCTTTATTATTTTTTACATTATATCATATAAAATAAAAGCCTCATATATTAAATATGAGGTTTTTTATTATTCTATTGGAATATATTTTTTCTCAGGTAATTCTTTCTTTTCTTCTTTTTTAGGAATTTCTATTGTAAGTGTTCCATTTTTAAACTTAGCTTTAATTTCATTTTCTGTTACGTTTTCACCAACATAAAAGCTTCTTGAACATTCTCCTGAATATCTTTCTTTACGTACAAATTTACCTTTTTCTTCATCCTTTTCTTCTTTATTAACTGTTGCATGTACTGTTAAATATCCGTCTTGAATATTTAATTTTATACCTTCTTTTTCATAACCTGGCAAATCAATGTCTATAACATACTCATCCTTTTTCTCTTTGATGTCTGTTTTCATTAATTTGCTTTCTCCCTCATTGAAAAATACACCTCCAAACATGTCATCTAATAGATCAAAATCACGTCTTTTTGGTATCATCATCATAAAAATCAACTCCTTAAAATTATATTTATGTGTTGACACTTGATGTGAGTGGCACATATGTACTTTTTGATAAATCTTCTTTATCAATTTCGATTATATTATATATCTATTTTTAGCAATGTCAATAGTAGAGTGCTAAAATTCACAAAAGTTTCACATTACTTTTTGTTAATCATATTCCAAAATATTAAATCTTGAATGTCATCATCTTTTGCCTCATCGCTCGTTTTTTCAGCATTTTTATAACTATCTTTATTTAAAGCAATAACTACAATTATTACTATTGTAATAACTGGAAAAATAAACATTATTGGAAGCCCATTAAAACCTGCAAATATACAAAATATTAGAAATATTACATACAATATTATCCCCATAGTTTTCTCCTTTATTCATATTATATCATTATTTTATTTAATATGATATGCTGATAGTTTACTGCTGTTGGTGCTACTCTTGCTGCTTCTAATATTTTTTCAATCTTTTCCTTTTCAATTTCTTTTTTTCAAAACTTCTACATGAATATCTTTCTTTTGCTAAATCTAAAAAATTCATATTTAATCTTCCTTTCTATATTATACATGTGCTTAACAATAGAAATAGCCTGTACTAATAAAAGTACTAAACATTACTTGCAGATGAAGCACATTACTAATCTACAATAGTAGAAATTTATATAAGGTATTAAACTTACGAACTAACAAATATTATTTAGAGTTCTACTGTATTATATATGCAATATGCTTTTTTCAATATGTATAGGAAAAAAATTGCACTTTTAACGGCATATGCTGTTTGTAGCATATGCCGTGTTTTAGAATATATTTATATTTCAAATTTTTTAATTTTTATGTATATAATAACTGATATTACAGTTAAAATTGCTCCGGCAATTAGTATAATGCTATTTTCACCTGTTTGTGGTATTTTTCCGTCTGCTTTATCTTCATTTTTTCCGTCGTTGCTATTATTATTGTTATTGCTATTATTGTTATTACCGTTGTTGCTGTTGTTATTATTATTGTTATTATTGCCATTGTTACCATTGTTATTGTTATTACCATTATTTCCATTATTGTTATTTCCAGTGTTGTCATTATCATTATTATTGTTGTCATTGTTGTTATTGCCACCTTGATTGTCTCCGCCACCGTCTTCTACAACTTCTATTTTTTGTTTAGCATATTTAGTTATTGTATCTTCTGTGTAAATTATTGTAATTTCTGTTGTTTCTTTCTCTAATTGTTCTTCTGGCATACATATATAATCTGTTACTTCCTTACTGCTTCCATCACTGTAGGTTGCTTTTACCACCATTCCTGTTTTGTCAAAGTTTTCTCCGACTTTATATTTTGTTTTATCTGGTGCTTTTGCTATTTTTATTTCTGTCAATGTTGGTGCATCTTTTTTACCTTGTACATCTACATTAAATTTTGCCGTTTTTTCACCTAATTTTACTGTTACTTCTTTTTGTCCTTTTATGTTTAGTTCTTCTCCATCTTCTGGTGTAGTTTCAAAGCCACTTTTAATTATATCTTCTTCTCCGTTTTCATATTTTGCTTTTATAGATAATCCTGTTAGGTCTAATTGCTCTCCTACTTGGTAGACAACCTTATCTGGCTCTGTGTTTATGCTTATACTTTCTATAGCTATTTCTCCTACAAATACCAATGCAGTTATTGTTTTACCTTCATATTCTAATATTATAGGGTTATATCCTATTGTGTCTAAAACTGTACCGTTTGGTATACTGCTTGTATATCCAGTTTCTATTTCTTTTTCTTCTCCGTCATTATATATTGCCTTAAATTTAACTCCTGATAAGTCTAATGTCTCTCCAACTTTATACTTAGTTTTTGTAGGTGCAGATATTCCTTTTAATTTTTCAACTTGTTTTTCTACTACATCAATATCAAAACTTGTTGTTTTTTCTTCGTATGTTATTTCTATGGTTTTATTTTCCACATTGTTAAATATTGTTCCATTTTCTATACTTGATGTATATCCTGTTTCTACAATTTCTTCTGTTCCATTATCATACATAACTTTTAATTTTAATCCAGTTAAATCTAATGCTTGTCCCACTACATATTTAGTTTTTGGTAAATTCTCTATTTCTATTTCTTCAACTTGGTGTTCTCCAACATTTATGTTTAGAACGGCTCTTTTACCTGCATATTTAATAGTTATTGTTTGTTGTCCTTTGGTATTTAATTCTGTTCCTTCTGCTGGCTCACATTCGTAATTTCCCCAAATAACTTTTATGTCATTGTTTGAACCTTCTGATATTAGCACTAGTCCGCTTAAATCCAATTTTTCGCCAATTTCATAATTTGTTTCAATAGAACCATCCACTATTGTTAATGCTTGTATATCATCATTTTCATTTATATTAATATTAAATTTTACTTCTTGTCCCATGTAGTTTACTTTTACTGTTTTTGTTTCTACTTTTGTTAATACACTTCCATCTGGCAAGTCTAATGTAAAGTCTTCTGTTATTTCTTCTTCTGTTTCATCTGCATATTTTACTAGTAATATTAATCCATTTGAAAAGAATTTTTGACCTACAACATAATCCACATTATCTGGATATTGCTTTATACTAATTTGCTGAATTTCGGCTGGCAATACAGGTACATCTATTTCCTTTTCTAATGTTGTATCTCCTTCTTTGTATGTAATTGTTCTAGTTTTATCTGCTCTACTTAATGAAGTTTCTGTATCGACTTCATAATTTGTTACTTGCTCTATTGAGCCATCATCATATTCTATCTCTACACACATATTTGTTTTGTCAAGTTTTTCGCCTACTATATAAACTTTTTTTACATTTTCTTTTACTCTAATATTAATAGGTTGCTTTAATGTTACTGTTATTGGTTGCTCTACTTCTTTGCTTACCCCATTTTCTGTATATACTATTTTAACAGAAGTCATCCCAGCTGTTAGATTTTGTCCATTTGGTACAGAGTAGTTATTAATTATTGCTGTTTTACCACTATTATATGTTGCTGTTACTTGCATTCCTGTCGAATCAAAATTTTGCCCTTGTATATATGCAGTCTTATTTGGTTCTCTTGTTACTTCTATTTTTTCTAATTGTTTTGGTGTTACAGTTACCGGAGTTGTAGTTGTTACCGTTTTGCCATTTTCTTCATAACTAATAGTTACCGTTTTTTGACCCAATTTCAAATTATCTCCATCTACCACTGTATAAGCTCCTTTAGGTAATTCCTCCCATAAAGTAGGTCCTCTTTTTACTTGCACGTGAAATAAAGGGTCTTCCGCATTAAAATTTGTTCCTTCTATATATTCATTATTTCCTAAATTTGCTGCTGCTATTGCAAGTAGTTCTTTTTCATTTACAAATAAAAATAATTGTGTTTCCTTATTTAAATAATTGATTTTTACTGTTGTTACGCCTACATTGTCTAAAGTATCTCCATTTGCTGGGTTCGTTGTAATATTACTGTTACCTACAACCTCTATTATATCATTTATATCGTCGCGCTCATTATATATTACTTTCAAGTTCAAATTTTTTAAATCTAATTTTTCTCCTTCTGTATATACAAATCTAAAGCCCTCTTTCAATTGTGGTTGTATTCTTGTTACTACTTTTTCTTCAACCGTTATACCGTAGGACGTTTCTTTGCCTTCGTACGAAACATTAACTTTTTTATTATTTTTATTAAGAGTAGCTCCATGCTTTGGATTTGTGTTAAATCCTTTATCTATTGTTTCAGTATCACCATTAGTATAATGTACTATGACTTTTAGCCCGCTAATATCTAACGTCTCACCTTCGATATAACTTTTCCTTTTAGGCGTATTACTTTTAACCTCAATGCTCTTTACTTTTTTTGTTTCTTTTGTTACAGTAACATTAAACGAACCTAAATCTAATTTTCTATCATCTTTCGATGTCATCTTTATAGTTTGAGTTCCGGCTTTAGTTAATTTTGTATCATTTTTAGGCTCTGTATTTATATCATCTAGTGTGAATACTTCTGGAATAAGATTTGTTTTGGGGTAAGTTACTTTAACTTCCAATCCATTTAGATCTAGTTTTTCATTAACCGTATACGTCATCTTGTTTGGATATGATGTAATTTCCGCAGTATATCGTGGCTTAACAGTTATCTTGAATGTTGTTTTCAGTTTAGTATTTTGCTTATATTTGACTGTTATTGTTTTGGTTCCTGGTGTACCCAAAGATGTTGGTGAGCATGTATATTGATCCTTATCTAATAGAATTTCTGTACCATGTGTATCTATGCCAACAACTTCTAATCCTTTTGTATTTAGAGAATCCCCAACCATATACTCAATTTTATCTGGTAAATTTCTTATCAGTATTTCCTTTATATTAATCGGGTTATCTTTCACAGTTATACTATGCGTTACAGAAGGTTCTCCATCATTTAATATTTTTCCAAATTGAATTTCAACAGTTTTCTTCCCCGTTGACGAAAATCGTGTTTCATCTTTATAATTACAAGCAAAAATACCTTTCTTAAAATAAGTTACCAATTCCGTTTCATTTGTAAATTTAACCTTCACTCCGTACTCATCTAAATCCAGTGGTTCATTTACATAAAGCTCTTCTTTCGGTTCAGGCTCAGTTAAACTAATCGATTGTATCCTGTATTTAAAGTAATTGTTAAAAGATATCTGTTTGTATGCCTCGTTGCCTATATATAATCCAATGCCTTTTGGAAACGTATTCTCTATATTTTTGTAGATATCCTTCGTATTATTTCCAGATGTTAGCACTACTCCATTTCCCTGCATACTCTTTACCTTTTCAAAAGCGTGCTCCCCTACTTCTGTTAAATTATTACCCAAAATAAGCATTGCGCCACAATTGGGCATGTCTATATCGCCTTTTACCTTAGAAACTTTATAAAAAGCTTCTTCTCCTATTTTAGCTATCGTATGAGGTATTGATACAGTTAGATTACTGCAATTATAGAATGATTTTTTATGAATATTCTGTACATTATTCATAGTAATTGTTTCTAGCTTTGTACATCCGCTCAAATGCTGATTCTCCTATATTTTCCACATAACTTGCTTGCACACTCTTCAAGTTCAAGCAACCATTAAAGGCTTTTTTTCCAATATCATCTATACCTTTATTTATTATTATATTTTTAAATAAAAGTTCGTAATGTAGGTTATTCTTATACCAGTTTATGTTATCTTTTATCTTTCCTGTTCCGTTAATATACAATGTTTTTGTATTATATAACTTTGCAGTTATTTTACTTCCTTCGGCCCCAATATTATCCCAAGTCTCAAGAATATTGTCTGCTGCTTCTGATGTTAATGTATAACTTGTCTCTAAAATAACGCTTAGTGCTGGTATTATAATTTGTAGCACCATTACTACTATAAACATGTATATACATACTTTATTTCTTTTACACATATCACATTTCTCCCATTTTTTTTACTTCATTTTACCTTTGTTAAAAAAAATTTGTCAACTTTGCTTTTTGAGGCTCATTTAAACTAATCCTTTACGGAAACTTTATGCAACATTTCATTTTTAGACATTTATTTTTTTTTATTTACATTTTTATTTCAGCAATGTTACACATTTATGTTTTTTAACTCCTATCCCTACGCAAATATGGTTCTTCATAATTCATATCATGTTATTTCTTTCTATAAATTATTTATTTTAACAAGGCAAATATGTCGTGATTTTCAAGAAGCTATATAAAAAATCACATTTTTTATGTAATAACTCCAGGAATTAATATGAGTTATATATTTGAAAAATGTGATTTTTTGTTTAATTTTATTGGGAATTTTGTGATAAGCTATATACTCAAATTTACCGGAATATATCCTTACTTTTTAACATTTCTATTAAAAAAATTTTTAATAGAAATGTAGCGTTACTTTTTTTCCATTTTTTTATCATTTAATTTTATTTATATATGTGCTATAATTATTTTAATAATTATTAATGATGTATCATATAGTTACGGCAAATTTAGTAAATGCAAATGTCAAATTTGCATTTACCAATATTTTTTGTATTTACTATTCCTTTTTAGATTGTTTTGTGTTATAGTAAAAATTGTCACAATTATATGGATTTATAATATTATATGCAGTAGTGATGTTTGGAGGCTGTATAATGAAGTTCGAAAAACTTAGTGAAAATAAAATTAAAATTACCCTAACTTCTCAAGATTTAAAAGATAAAAATATTGATTTTCATTCTTTTATGTCTAACACTTTAGAAAAACAAGATTTATTTTGGGATATTCTATAAGAAGCAGAAGAAGAAATTGGTTTTGAATTTAAAGATTATCCTGTACGTATAGAGGCTTTAGCTATGGCAAATGGGGAGTTTATTGTTACTGTTACAAGGGTTGTACCCGATTCCAAAAACCTACATAAAAAAGTATCTGTAAAAAGAAAAAATACTAAAATAGATTCAAAAAATCCTTCTTAAGCCTATTATTTTTAGGCTTTATTTTATATTCTGCCTTCATACATAATTCTAAATTGAGATAAGCATAAATCCCATTTATCAACCATTCTTGACCATTTTTTCTCTGCTTTTAATGTTGATAGATATAACACTTTTAATAAAGACATGTCTGTTGGAAATACATTTCTGTTTCGATTTATTCGTTTATAGATACTGTTTAAGCTCTCTATCGCATTTGTTGTATACATTATTTTTCTTATTTCAGCAGAAAATTTAAAGAATACTGAAAGTACATCCCAGTTATCTATCCAATTTTGAATCGCACCAGGATATTTATGTTTCCATTTTTCTTCCAACTCTAATAAGTTAGTATACCCTAATTCCTCTGTACTTGCTTTGTAAACTGTTTTTAAATCATTAGCAAGTTCTTTTCTTTCTGTATATGGTACATACTTTAAAGAGTTCCTTATTTGATGCACTATACATCTTTGATATTCCGTCTTAGGGTATACACTTTCTAATTTCCTTTTTTGCCATTCTTGTACTTCAGGTATAATTTTATCTGTTATATCACTTATCATATCTGGTGAAAGATTACAGCCAAATATCTCCTTTATTTGTTCTTGAATGTCATTATCAGACATTCCTAATGCATACATAGATATTACTTTTTCATCAAAGCCATTTGCTGTTCTTGAATATTTAGGCACTAAATCGGAATCAATTTCTCCGTTTTTATCTCTAGGAACTTTTACTGGAATATTTCCCATTTCTGTTGCTACAGTTCTTTCTGGATAATATTCATTTCAATAATTATTATTATTTGTTCTTTCGTTTTTGGAATAACCAATTTTTGCTTCCATTTCAGCATCCAACAATTGTTGAAAGGCAGGGGCAAAGAAATCTTTCCAGGCTGTGTACATATCATTCATAGATTTAATATTTTTTGGATCATTCCTTCTAAAAAATTCCTCTACTATTTCATTTTTTTCTTTTTCTACTTTTTTACCCATAGAAAAATCCCTCCTTGATATTTTATATTTTATCACGGAAGGATTTATTTACACAACTTTTTCTATACTCTCAGAATATATATTTAAATATAATCTTGATATTATAGAATTTGTTGTTTCACATACTTTGTTTGGTATGCTTAATCTTTGTTTTAACTTATCTCTGTCATAATTTGTTGTATTAATATATGGCAATTCATTTAATATTCTTTCATTTATAATTGTAAATAATTTAGATAACAACCAATCATTCATTGGTTCAAGTCCCAAATTATCTATAACTAATAAATCTACTTTTGTATATAATTTTGTTAGATCACTTTCTGTATGATTTGTATAAAATTTAGCATACTTATCTACTAATTCTGTTAATGTTCCAAATATTATTGGCGTATTTTCTTTTAATAATTCATTACATATCGCCATTGAAATGTGTGTTTTTCCTGTTCCACTTTTTCCTTCAAATATAATACCATTCTTGAAGTTTTTGAAATCTGATATAAATTTCTCTGCTGCTAATTTCGTTCTTGAATTTTGTTCATTTGTAATAAAATTCTCTAAAGTTTTTTGTTTAAATTGTGCTGTTATAAAATCTGTTCCATAATATTGTTTTATTTTTTTGTTGTATTCTTCTTTTCTATAATTCTCATATTGTTTCATCAATTCTTCTTGTAACTTTTCTTTTGCCTTTTCTCTTTCTTCTATTGCTTGTTTACAATTACATTTTTCATTTTCTATAAATACATTTATTGTTTTATTTATTGGATTTAATATTCCTCTTGGTTTTAAAACTTTATTACAATATTTACATCTGGTATCTTCAGGTATATTTGTTTTTATTGGATAACCATTTTTCAAGATTTCTTCTATACTATATAAAATCTTTGATTTTTCCATAACTCTGTTCTGCATAAAATTCACCTCCTTCTGTTTCTATTTCTTTTTTTAATTCTTTTTCTCTTTCTGTATACACATTTTTTCCTAATTTCGTGGATTCTTTTTTATCCTTTATCCCTTTCTCCTGTAAGTTTTGATACTTATTCCAATTTTTAATTTTATAGCCATATTCATCTTGTATTATCATGCTATATTCCTGGAAAATATCTAATGCATTCTTGATACTTTTCTGATTTCTACCCATATGATGTGCTAATGTTTCTATGGTAAAAAACTTATTTTCACTTATTTTTAAATATCCTCCAGATTCACAATTTGCTGCTATTACTAAACAATTTATAAAAATTACAATAAGCCTATCTCCATCTTTTTTTCTTTTGATTTGCTTGATTTTTTCGTTGTCAAAAAAATTATTGTACAACTTAAACCAATATCTCTTTCCCCCTTTCATCAGTAATCACCACCTTTTTAGTAAAATATTTTTAATTTTAAAAATTATCAAAACTATATTTTACTTTTTTCTTTGGTTCTTCTAGACTATCTTGAATGTATTTGTCTAGAATTTCTTTTGTAAATAGTGTTTTAGATTCAATTTTGTAATATGGTATTTTCTTTTCTCTAACTAATTTACGAATTAACCAATATGAAATACCCAAATATTGTGCTGCTTCTACTGAATCTAAAACTCTTTTTTCTTTTGTATTTGAATTTAATTTTTCATTATCCATGCCTAATCACCTCCTATCTAATTTGTTTAAAACAAAAACATTACTGTTTTGTTTTAAAACATTCTATTTATATTTTTGTTTTTTGTTAATACATTTTTAAAATATTTTTGTTTTAATTATTTACAAATGTAAATTATTGTTTTATAATGTTCTCATAAAAATATATTGGAGTGTTTATGATGAATACAAATTTTAGTGAAAAATTAAAGCTTTTAAGAAAAAATAAAGGTATTACACAACAAGCATTAGCAAATGCTATTGGAGAAAAAAGATCAATCATCGCAAATTACGAATCAAATAATTCCACACCGGGATTTGAAGTTTTAAATAAATTATCTAACTTTTTTAATGTACCTGTTGGATATTTAACTGGAAAAACTAATTCTTTAGTTAGTGAATATAGTTTTAAAACTTTAGAAGATTATATTGATATATTACCTAGTCAAAAAACATTATGGTTAAAAATAAAAAATCCCATAAAATATTCTTCTTTTACTGGTAAAGAAGTTTATGGTCCTAACAAAGATTCTAAAATTATATTCTTTAATCCATTGGATGAAAAAGAAAAAAATTCAAGAATATATTTAAAGTTTTTAAATATTAATTCTTATGCAACAGATAGAGAAATTTTTTATAAAACTATTTATAGTTTTGCATGTAAATATGGTTTTTTTGGAGAAGTTTATGAATCTACAAATGAAAAGTTTAATGTTTCTTTTCCAATCTTTAAACCATTTGAATTAGGAATATTTGACACAGATTATTATAACCCTTCTTTATTTCAATTTGATTTAAACTTTAAAACTGTTGACTTTCCTGGAAAAGATAGTTTTAATTCAATATTAGAAGAATATAAAATAACAGGATATTTTGAACCTATATCTTGTTATATAGATTATTTATCAGAAATGCACCGTTTGGTTTATAACTTATCTTGTGATAATAGATTGTTAGAAAAAACTTTAGAACAAATTTCTTATAGAACTGGTGGTATTCGAAAACGTTTTGTAAAAACTGATTCAGGTGAAATTGTAGAAAGTATTTCTTATAAATCTTTACTTTCTTTAATGTATTATGAATTGTTTTTGGATATAAAAAATGGTAATATTCCAAATTACTGTTTTGAGTGCAATAAATTTTATTTGCCTGATAGTAAGCATAAATGTAAAAAATAAGTTTGAAAGGAGCTTTTATATGAGTATAATTAATACATTTGATAATAAAACAAAAGAAATTCTAAGCCCTAAAAATTTGGTAGATGAAATAGAAAATTTTCCAGAAGTTGCTATTTTAATTTTTAAAGAAAGATTTTTCAACTATTTACAAGAAGAATATGGAATGAAAATTATAGGTCATGTTAATGCTGGTTTATTTATTCCTATTTACAAATTAAATTTTCATGGGAAAGAATTTACAATAACAAGAACTACTATAGGTGGTGCTGGTACTGCTGGAACAGCTGAAGAATTAATTGCTATGGGCGCTAAAAAAATATTAATATATGGAACTTGTGGTACTTTAGATAAAGATATTTTAAAGGGACATTTTATAATTCCTACTGCTGCTTATAGAGATGAAGGTACTAGCTATCATTATGTTGAACCTAGTGATTATATTGAAGTAAAAACTGCAAATAAACTTTGTTCAATTTTTGATGAATTAAATATTCCATATGTAAAAGGTAAAACATGGACAACTGATGCTATTTATAGAGAAACTGCAGGAAACATGAAAAAAAGAAAAGAAGATGGTTGTATTGTCGTTGAAATGGAATGTGCTTCAATAATGGCTGTTAGCCAATTTAGAAATATTCCAATATATCAATTCTTATATGGTGATGATACATTAGATGGAACTGAATGGGATAGAAGAAAAATTGATGATAGCTCAAAAGAACTTATGGAAAGAAATATATTAGATTTAGGATTTAAAATTGCAGAAAGATTATAGGAGGATAATTCTATGAATAGTTTAGAATATTTAGATAAAATTGTAGAAGTAAAAATTGATAGACCTATAGGAAGTAGTCATCCAGATTATCCAGATCATATTTATTTAGTTAATTATGGATATGTCCCAAATACAATAAGTGGAGATGGTGAAGAGTTAGATTGTTATGTATTAGGAGAATATAAACCATTGAAAGAGTATAAAGGAAAATGTATTGCAGTGATTCATAGAGTTGATGATGATGATGATAAATTAATTATAGCTCCAGAAAGTAAATCTTTTACTAATAGCGAAATAAAATTACTGACAGATTTTCAAGAAAAATTTTATACTAGTGAAATAATTAGAAGTCCAAATTACTTAGAATTTAATAAAAACATACCTGAATTATCTGTTACTAATTTAGAAAATAGTTTAAAATTTTATAAAACTGCTGGATTTAAACTTGAATATGATAGACCAGAAAACAAATTTGCATTTATAAGTTTAGGTGAAATTCAATTTATGCTACAAGAATTTTATATTACTGATAAATGGAATATTGCCCCTATTACCTATCCTTTTGGTAATGGAATAAACTTTCAGTTAGAGGTGGATAATATAAGACAAATATATAGCAATTTAAAAAATGCAAATTATGAAATAACATTTGATATTGAAGAAAATTGGTATAGACAAGATAATAAATTATTAGGTAATAAAGAATTTTTAGTACAAGATCCTGATGGATATTTATTAAGATTTTCAGAAGATTTAGGAGAAAGAGAGGTTTAATTTTTGTGGACAAATTTAAAGAAATAAGACCAATTGCTTTAGGTCTTGCTATTAAAAACAATAAGCTATTAGTTTCAGAAGGTTTTGATAAAGTAAGAAATGAAACTTTTTACAGATGTTTAGGTGGAGGTATTGAATTTCTAGAAAAAAGTGAAGAAGCTTTAAAACGTGAGTTTTTAGAAGAAATCAATGTTGATATTACAGTTAAAAATTTTTTAGGAATATCAGAAAATATCTTTACATATCAAGGAAAAAAAGCTCATGAATTGATTTTATTTTACTCAATCGAAATATCTGGTGAAAATTATCAAGAAGAATATAAGGTAATAGATGATCATGGTGAAACTATTGCAAAATGGATTGATATTGATGAATTTAAAAATAAGAACAAAATACTGTATCCAAAAGAAGTATTTAAATATATTTAATTCATAGCTATTCCCTACCACATGAAAGGAGGTGATGAAGGTGTGGTAGGAAATATCGAAAAACGTGGAGAGAATTCATATAGATTAAGAGTTTCTGGTGGCTACACAGGAGAAGGCAAAAGAATTATCTATAAAAAGACTGTTCAAGCTAAAAACAAAAATGAAGCTAGAAAAGAATTAGCATTATTTATATCAGAAATAGAAACTGGACAAGCCTTATCTGCAAAAAAGATGCGTTTTAGAGATTATGCTGATTTTTGGATTAACAATTATGCTATTTCAAATTTCTCTCCTAAGACTTATAAAAGATATAAAAGTATGTTAAGAGCAAGAATTCTCCCCTATCTCGGCAACATGTATTTAGACAAAATTCAACCAATGCAATTAATGTTTTTATATCAGGAGTTAAGTGAAGCAACATATACTAGAAAAAATGTTGAACATAAATTATCTCCCAAAACTGTATTAGAACATCATAGATTGTTACATTCAATGTTACAACAAGCAGTATATTGGCAAATGATTCCATATAATCCTGCATCAAGGGTAAGACCACCTAAAGCTAAAAAGCCAAGTATTAATTTCTATGATGATGTACAAACAATTGCATTAATTAAGGCATTGGAAGGTGAAGAATTAAAGTTTCGAGTCATTATTCTTTTAACAATTTTCACAGGATTAAGACGTGGAGAAGTTTTAGGATTAGAATGGCAAGATGTAGATTTAAAAAATTCTTCAATTATAGTAAGACAAGCTAGTCAATATGTTTCTTCTATTGGTATCTATACAAAAGATCCTAAAACTGAAACATCAAACAGGGTTATTAGAATCCCTGATTCAATTACTAAACTTTTAAAAGATTACAAAAGAAAACAATCAAAAAAAAGATTAAAATTAGGAGACAAATGGCAAAATACAAATCGATTATTTGTACAATGGAATGGTTCTCCTATGCATCCAGATACAATTACAAAATGGTTTAGGCAGTTCCTAGAAGATAAAAACTTGCCACATATTACATTTCATGGCTTACGCCATACACATGCAACTTTGCTTATTGCACAAGGATTAGATGTTAGAACTGTTAGTAATAGATTAGGACATGCTCAAACATCTACAACATTAAATATCTATGCCCATGCATTTGCGAGAATGGACAGAGAGGCATCAGATAAACTTGATAATCTTCTTTATAGGGAAGATACAAAAAAATATTTTAAAGCCAATTAGATGCTTATCACATAAATTTATACAAAAAATTGAAAGGAAAAAAATTCTATGAAAAATTATAATAATAAGGAAGTAAATCAAGACATAACAGTTTCTGCTTAAATACTTTTAATTAATTTCACAATTTAATATTTTATATTTAAGCAGAATCTTTTTTATTTTATTTCAAATAGAATTTAATCAAATATATTTATAAATATCGAAAATTCAAGGTTTACCAAAAAACCTTTTTATATAGATTTGTGCCAAAATGGTGCCCAATTCATTTTATGTAACTTAAAATGAGCAAAAAATAAGAGTCCACAATCTCTTGCGACTCTAATAAAATTTTTGGTTGCGGAGGTAAGACTCGAACTTACGACCTTCGGGTTATGAGTTGTAAATTTCTGGTAATTGTGAATTTGTGAAATTTGTTGTTTTTGTTGATTTTATGCTAGTTTCAAAGATTAATAAAATTTGAACATTTGTGTATTTTGGTGACATTTTTTGAGGATTTCTTCCCCAACTCTTCCCCAATTTCTTATATACATTTGTTCGTGTAAAAGATGGATATTTATGGGAAACCTAAAAATTATTTAGGAGGTTTTCAGTTATGAATAATAAAATTACTTATCGTAAAGAAGGAGATTATTTTATACCTAATTTGTCTTTACCTATACAACCTAAAAAGCAAATTGGAAAATATGGTAGATTAAGATTAAATTACTTAAAAAATTTTAATAAAGGTCTATATACTGAATTACTTATAGATGGTATTTTAAAGCAACATTTATTAGATATAGATAAATGTGCTAATGAAAGAGTACAATTACTTATAAAACAATTTGCTGAATCTGAAAATGTTAATGAATACTTAAAAGAACATCATCAGATGGAATGGGTTCAGGCTATGAATAATATTAAAAATAGAGCTGAAGAAATTGTATTAAATGAAATTATATATGTATAGGAGGATATGAAAATGGTTAATTTTAGAGAAGTAAATGATAATGATATTTTAAAAGAGTGATTAGATTATAGAGAACATGAGGTTTTTGGTAGTCTTACTGAAGAAGATAAAAAACATCATATTTATTTTGATGAGATTGTTGAGAATATTTTAAAGACTGTACCTAAGCAAAATCAGAAATATGTTAAGAAACAATTGGATAAACTTGATGAGAATTTTATGGATTATCTTTGCTATTGGAATGAGAAGTATTATAGGAATGGTTTTGTTGATGGTGTGCAGATGGTTATGGGATGTTTTGATGAATAGTTAATTTACAATTGTGCCACAAGTTTGCAAAAATGTGGCACGAATGTTTTCTAATATTCTCCAGTTATGTATGACCATATAACATTATTTATTTCTTCTAACTTTTTTATATCATTTTTTAATAATTCTATCTTCAAATTAATAGTTGATTCTTTTTTATTACTATAAATATAATAAATTTTATGTACTAAATCAAATGTATTATTTTGTAATTTAAAGTTTAAATATGCTTTTTTTTCATTTTCTGGAGTATCATCAAAAATAACATTAAACCCACCTACTCCTTTATTTTTAAGTATGAAATCTATATTTCTTTCATCTATATGTGTAACAAAATTTCTAAACTCTTTTTCACATAACACTGGATAGTTTACTTGATTAAAGTCATATGATTTACAATTATTCTTTCTAATATCATCATACTTATTTTTACCGTTTAATTCAAATCTATTAAGTATTTGTCCCATTGACTCCATTAGCAAGTCAATGTATATATGATAATATACACATTTATTACTATATTCTTGAAAATTAATATCTTTTGAATATATTTTTTCTATTGCAAATTTAGCTTTTTCTAAATTATATTTTAGGTAATATGCTGTTTCAAATTCATATTTTCTTTCATTTGTGTCTATCCATATACCTGTTTTTGGATCGTACATATTTATTCCTCCAAATTATATAAATTTTATTTTATATCTTTACTATATTATCTTTTCCAAACCAATCTATTGCTTTTATAATTACTTCTCTTGATGGTTGACAATAATATACATATAATTTTTCTTTTGCTCTTGTACAACAAACATAAAAAATCTTTTGAGTTCTTTTTAAGACATTTTCATTTCCTGCTAAAGTAAATAAATTTTCAAAATTATATTGATTCCATCTTCCATTATCTAATATAACTAACACATTATCAAACTCAGCTCCTTTTACCTTATGTTGTGTTGAAAATGGAGTATATCCCTCAATGTAATTAAATAAATTTTCAAATTCACTATATGGTAGTTCTTTTACTCTATTATATAAGTACTCATTATTTTCTATAAATAAATTAAAGTTATCATCTTTTTTTACAATTTCTAATTGATCTGCTAAATTTATCATTTTTTCAATTGTATCTTTTTGGGTTTCTTTTAGTTTATTTATTTTTTCATTTATTAATCTTTTATCTTCAATTCTATAAATAGGATAATCAATTATTTTTATAAACTCATTATACTTTTTATAATCATATAATTTTATCAGTTTTTGAATCTTAAATAGTTGACTTATCAAGCTATCTCTTTTTCTTCCCTTTCTTTCAACTTCTTCTGATGATAATTTCTTATCATCTATAAGTGAATCTTTTGAAAAATACATTTTTTTTATTTTTATAAAAGGTTGGTCTTTTATCATATTAAATAACTTGTTTTTTTTCTCATCACCTTTTATTAATAATACCTTATTATTAATTTTAGGATATCTACTAATTATCTCTTCAAATGTAGCATTTTCATCAATTATATCGTCATCATTAATTTCTTTCATTAATTCCCTTTTTAATTGTAATATGGGATCTTTATCATATATTTCCATTAAATTTCCAAAACCAGCTCTAGCTGCTATTAAATTATGTGTTAAGTCTAATTCTTTCGTGTTTTTTGAGTCCTCAAACTTCCACTCTTCAAAAACCTTATTTTTCTTTAATTCTTCATAATCGATAGCATAATCTGAATATATAAACTTTATCTCTCCAAGTTTTACTTTTCCATTTTCCATATTGGGTGCTTTTTCATCTTTTGATGGTTCTTGTTTCAATCCATCTGTCCTTATAATATTGGCTAAATTTATAACATTAATTGGATTTCTTCTATTTTGTATCTTTTGAATTTCTGTGATTTCCTTGTTATTTATATATGTATCTAAATCTCCTACGCCCTCATTATATATTGATTGCATTGAATCTCCAAAAAATCCAATAATATTTTTCTTATTACTTTTCTTTAAACTATCTAATAAAATTTCTATAACTAACTTACTAGTATCTTGATATTCATCTACAAGTATAAAATCATATTTATCCTTTAATATATCACACAGAATTTTATAATCTCTATACATTTTATTAGCAGCTACTATCACTTCATCATGTGAAATAATACCATTTTCAATATCAAGATATTCTTTATATTTAATATTTATATTCTTAAAGTAGTCATTAGAAATATTTTTTTCTTTAAATTTTATTTCCTCACTATTTATTAATTCTACTAAGCAATTCTTTAGTTCATTTTGATAATTCTTTATGTTCTCCCATAAAAAGTCATGGATTGTTGACACTACAAAATCCTTATTATTAATAACTCTTTCCTTTATTTCATTTACAGCAACATTAGTATAAGTTATACATGCAATTGTTTTATTATCATATTTTTCTTTTATTAAGTTAATTGTTTGAACTAAAGAATATGTTTTTCCACTGCCAGCTCCTCCACTTAACAAAAAATTACTATTATCTTCTATACATTTAGCTATTTTTTCCAATTCATCTACTTCTTTAACCATTCTAATCCCTCTTTTATATAACTTGGTATATTCCAATTTGAATAATTTTCATTACTATTTAACAAGATTTCTATTGCAAAAGATGGTTTACTATCAATACAATTTTGTGCAATTCCATAAAAGTCATTAGGATTTGCTTCAATAAAATCTAGTTTTTTTAAAGCTTCAAATTCGTTTTGTTTCATAAACTCTTGATTAATACAAATAAAAGCATCTTCAAAACTTCTAGGATAATAATTTACTATATTTTCTTTCAATTGATATTGAACCATAAGAAATCCAGTTTCATCCTTTATCCACTCTTGATCTTGTTTTTTTAGAATTTTTTTATTTGTTTTAATATTTTTTAATATTTCTAAACTTTTGTTATCATCTTCAATATATTTACTAAAATAATACTTTATTGAATCATTACTTGTCCTAATAGCATCTGTATCATTTACTGAACAGGACTTATAAACAGTTTTTCCTGAAGCAGTTAACTCTTTTTTTGCCGAATCAATATCAGTTATAATTAATGTTTTTATTTGTATAAAATTAAGAAATTTATCAAATATTTTTGAATGTCTTCCCACTTCTATTATTGAAATATTTTGGGATAATAACTTTTCTTCATTTTCAGAACTTTCTAAATCAATTTTTTTCAACATTGCTGGTAAAAGAATTCTTTCAGTATCACCTTCTATTAAAATAATCTTATCAGCGAAAAATATTTCAGATTTATTTAAAGTCAAGTATTGTTTTAAAAATTTATAGCTTTTCTCTTCAGATTTATAATCCTTTTCTAAATCTTTTAAATTTTTGCACCATGTTCCTTCAGTATTATTTTTATTAAGATATTTTATATCATTGAAATCACTTTGTGACACAATATGAGAAGAATGTGTTGTTATAATAGTTTGCAAGTTAATTTTCTTTTCTTTCTTTGATTCACTTAATAATTCTTTTATATTATTAATAAATACATATTGCATTTGTGGATGAGTATGTGCTTCTGGTTCTTCGATAAATAACAAATTTATATCGGAACTTTTACCTTCTTTACAAAAATCATTTATTATGATTTCTATATCAAAAATAATACTTATTAAATTTAAATATCCTAATCCATTATAGTTTTCTGGCAAATTTGATTGTTCCTTATAATTATAAAATACAGTTGTATTCCCTTTTAATATACTGCTTTGTTGTAATAATGACTTTATTTTAATATTTAATTCATCTTTTTTTAGGCATCCAAATTTTTTTACTTTTTTTAATACTCTCTCAAATATCTTCTCATAATTTTTATCAAACTTTTCATCTGTCTTTTCTAATTCATCTTTAAATTCAGTTAAACTTTCTTCCATTTCTGGCTTTTCTTTTATCTTTTCATAATAGCTTGATGATTGTGCTGACAAAGTATTATTAGTATCTTTATTGTCTACCGCTCTTTTGGCAGATATATAGTTCACATTTATTAAATTATTAATTTCTTTATCATTTTCTATATCAATATATATTTCTTCATTTTCTTCATTTTTCTCAATATTATATTCTAAACTTCGCTTTATAGTTCTAAAATATTTTTTATAGGTATGCTTAAAAAAGTATTCAAAATCCTTATTACTTTTTTTCTTTATGAATTTATTAAAATCACTTTTTAGATTGATAAAGTTTTCTTGATTTAAAAAATATTCAAAATCCAAAATAATATAATTATTATTAACATCAAGTGTCGTTAAAAATTTAGAAATATTAGATAAATTATCATTTTCATCATATTTTATAAAAATTTTTAACTTAATTCCTTGATTATTAAATTCATACGATTCATCTTTTATGCATTTTTCTAATTCTTTTATATACTCTATATTAAAATCATCACTTTCTATTGGCTTTTTATTTAAAAACTTGTTTAATATTTCTATAATAGATGTTTTTCCTACATTATTTTTTCCAACAATTAAAGATAATTCATCTTCTAAATCAATAGAAAAATTTTTCAAACTTCTAAAATTATTCACTTTAATTTTTTCTATTTTCATTTTATCCTCCTTATTTAAAATAACTATATATTCTTTTATAATACTACTTTACTTTTATACTGTATCATTTTTTTAATGCAAAATATGTCGAAATATATAGTTTAAAATAGAAAAATTGCAAATCTTAAAAATGCACTTTTCTATCATAATTATTCCAATCTATCTCATAAGTATATTTCGCTCTTTCTGTATCTAACTCTAACAAAATTTCTTTTCCAACTATCCTACACGCAAAATAACAAATGATAGCATCATCCACATAAAATGTTCTAACTAATTCATCATTAGACAATATCTCATGTTTAGAAATATTGTATATTTCTACAAATAATCTTAATTGTTCTATAATTTTATTTGTAAATACTTGTTTATCTGTAACATATACTAATAATTTACCTAATGGATATTTATATGTGTTAACCCATTTAAATTTTCTATTCTTTTTTAAATATAATTTAATTACCTCTTCTAAATGATGACCACAATTTTCTATTGTATATCTAGCAACATCATTAATATTACATATATCAAAATCACTTCTTACATATTGCAATGACCTATATACATTTCTAAATTCAGTTCCTTGAAATGGATTAGAATTGGCTGGATCACATCCTTGACAATATCCACCTATTCCACCTATTGTCTGATCAAATTTCCACAAATCTGTCGTTTTATAATTTTCACCGCTCTTTCTTTATTTGGTCAATTATCAAATTTATTCTTTCAATTTGTTCATCATTAAATATTTGATATAATTTTTTTGTTTGTTCTAACATCTATTTCTCCTTTTTATTATATTAAAAGCAGAAAATATATTAAATTTTCTGCTTTTTTATTATTTTATTTTGAAATTTAGCATTTTTTCAAAATAATTTTTCTGAATTCCTAAATTTATTGTTTCCATTTGCTTTCTGCATGTATCAATATAATCTTTAATTAGTTTTTCTTTTTCTAACAACTTATTCCAATTTTCATTTTCTACTTTTATATATCCTGTTGACTGTAACATATTTTTGTATATTTCCAGAATATCATTACATTTATCTTTAATTTCACCTATATATTGAGTTAAACTATTATACTGCTCGTTAAATTCAATTAAAGGAATTATATGATATCCCATATATAACTTCAGCTCCAGCATAATATTTATTTCTTTTTGTATTTGTGTTAAATTTTTCATTACATTTTTATCTATGTTTTCTAGCAGATCTAAATAATTTGTCGGATTATTTTTTTGCTTTTCTAACAGATTTGAAACTTCACATAACAAAAGTATATTTTGTGATGCTTTTAATGCATCATTTATTAATATAAACATTTTATCATATATATTCTGTAAGATACAATTCTTCATTTTTTTCTTTTCTAATACTTTATTGAATATGTATGTTATTATAGCCCCCAAAATAATACCTATAAATGAATTAATTAAAGGATTACTAATGCATTCTTTCATAAATTCTATCATAACTTTGCATAATCTCCTTTTATTTATATAAAACTATCTGGAACTAATCCCAAATTATTTATAATCTCATTTGATCTTTCTAAACAATCATGCATTTCCATTACTTCTGTATAGTCCCATGTTTTTAATTTAGCTTCAATTGCTTGTATTCCTTTAGATTCTCTCTTTATTTTCTCTATCTGATTTTCATCAGATACAGCCACTATAGCTTGTACTGCAAAATTATTAGTTGCCTTTTGTAAATTTAATATTAAACTATCTATGCTACCATGCGTTTGAACTTCAAAAGCATAAATAACTTTTCCCATATTTCCTATTTGAGCTTGCCATATAGCATCTACAACTGCTCCATCTGCTATTTTTACTTCAGATTTACTTTCAAATCCAAGCCATTGTCCTATTTCAACAATTTGATTAATAATATCATTATGTACAAATAATTTTGTATCTTTTTCAATATGTATTTCATCTTCTACTTGTTCTAAAGGCATTTCCTTTTTAGATATAGGATATACAATATCCCAAAACATATAATCAACAATAAGTAAATTTACATTGACTACGTTTTCATTAATCATCTCTTCTTTTATTTGTTTTCCAATATCACATAATCTCTTATAATTGCTACCTGTATATTGATAGTTATGTGTAGGAACTTTTTCAACTCCCAAATATTTAAAACAAGCACAAGTAACCTTATTACAAATGACATATTCATTAGGATTTATATAGCTTAATAACTCACTCATACTAGATGGACCTATTTGTTTTATATTTTTATAAAAATCATCCCATCTTTTTTCAATAGGGCTATTTCCATATAATAAATTAATTAAATATTTTTTTATCTTATTAAAGCCATTTAATTCTATAATTTTATCAGCAATATATTTTTTGTTGCCCCAAACAATCATTGACCAAAGTTTGCCAATATATTCTACAAACTCATTTTCTGTCATAGCTTCTATTCTTTCCTTTGTCCATGCCTGATAATATTCTTTTCTTTCATTTCTTTCATTTATAGCTTCAATATTTCCTATTTTAGCTATATGTTTTTTATATTCCTTTATAGAATTATTCAGTTTTTCTTGATTCATCCTATCCTCCTTTTAGCTTTAATTACAATATTTTAGTTATTTCACTTTTTTCATCTGCATATAACACAACATCTTTTATCGCCAACTTTTTCAATATACTAATAATTTTTTCCATAAAATCAAAATCAATTGTTCCATTTGTTTGTGGTAATAGAATATGTTTGTCTTTTACAACATTCCATCCCCCAAGTTTGTTTTTATATGAATATATAGGCAAATCAGTTACTTTATTTATGCATAATACCATAAATAAATATTGATTTGCGGTTATATTCATAGTTTTATCTTTCCAATGTATTGCATAAGCATCAGATAATACAGTAAAATCTCTTGATTGAAAATAAGCCCTATATACGTCACTATTTGATGGAATTGAAATTACATCCTTTAAAATAGTAGCATTTTCTCTTGGAATATAATAGTTCAACCCCTGATTCATAAAACTTGAAGTTAAACATGGCAATACATAGTTGTTTGTTGGTATATTAGGAAGTTCTTTAGCTTTATACGGAACTTTATTTGTTTTTATTCTCTCAAACAAATCTCCCATTCGATATTCTTGCCAATCAATTTCTTCTAACTTCTTATTTATTAATAAATTTATATCTTCATTATCTTTATATCCTATAAATTTCTGTTCCTCACTTGTCAATGTATAAGAATTTAATCCTGATTCTAAAAGATAATCTTTCAATTCAGTAATACTCTGTCCTTCTAATTCTGTTGTAAACTTTTCCATAAAATCAAAGTCTATCTTTCCGTTCTGTATTGGCAATGTAATATTCTCGTCCATTATTTTTGTCCAACCAGATTTGTTGTTCCAATCGTATTTTGAATAAATAGTATTCAAAATTGTAACAATAAACGCATAAATTTTTTCTATCTTTATACTATTATCTTTAAATTTAAATGCATAACTATCTTGTAGTACAGTAAATTCATTTGGTTGATAAAAAGCCCTTCCAAAGCCATTTGCTGTTGCAGTAAATACATTTTTTAATATTGTTGCATTATTTCTATCTATATAACGACCAATTTGATTATTTGATAAAATTGCTGTAGTAGCAGGTAAATCTCCCGTACTATTATTTAGTACATTATTTGTTTTAATTTTTTCAAACAAATCCCCGATTCTAAACTCGCCCCACTCAACATCATCGAGCATTTTATTGAGTGAGGCTTTTATTTTCCCAAGCGTTCATTCTCCTTATTACTATTTTTAATTAAGTTAGAAACTTCCCATGCTAAATAATCGCTTATAGTTTTCTTAAAATCTTCAAAATTAGGTTTTTTATTAATTGGTGTAGATTGATTCCAATCAGCACCACTTTCAGTATCTATTGTTCCTTCATAATATTCTTGCTCAGTAAATATATTTAATTTAGATTTGCCGAATCTTACTAAATCAACAATTTCTTGATAACGTTCTTTTGCTCTATCAGTATCTTTTAAATTATTATTTGATTTTTTACGATTTGCACGAGTATAACCATCATTTGAAAAATCTATAAACTTAACGACATCATCTTTTTGATGAGCCTCTCCAACTCTAAATACATATATATTAGTTTGCACACTTGATTTACCAACAAATAAATCTAATGGCATTCTAATACTTGCTAATAATGTACTATGCTTAAGTATTCTTTTATTAAATTCAGTTGCTTTACCACTTCCAGCTGAGTTTTGAATAATAATAGCAGCATATCCACTATTCATCATTGATAGTGCTTTTTCTACAAATATCATACCATTTCCTGGTGCTGAATACGGTGGATTTAAGACAAATGCTGTTGCAGGGAACTTTTCATCTGTATTTCCAAATCCATAATTACCATCAAAATCTTTAAGTGAATCCTTGTTTAAAATATTTGAACTACCATCTCCCATTAAAATCATGTTAAGAATAGCTAACATATATACACTTGGTAATATTTCTAATCCTAAAAGTTGATTTGCTTTAATCTGTGCTGACTTTATGGCATACTGTTCAGGAGATTTTATGTTGTCTTTAGCATCAATTAACATTTCATTCATAGCCGAAACTAAAAGTCCTGCTGAACCTGTTGCAAAATCCCATACATATGAATCTTTATCAACTCTAGCAAGTTTTACTAGTAAATTTGCAACATATGATGGAGTTAATACTACATCATTTAATTTGTCTTGTGTGAACCCTAACCAACTATACATTTCATTAAATAGTTTACCTGTAAAATCTGTTGATAATCCAATTTTATAATATATTCCTAAATCGTCCACTATTTTAGTAAATACACGTTTTAATTGGCTCTCTCCATTTTCTACTTTATTGATATTATCTGTAGTAAGTGTATTTTGTAATGTTCTTATAATAAGATTTTTCTTTTCTGTAGGTAAGCTCTTTTCATTTAAAAAAGCTCTTATTTTTCTGATAATTATATCTCCATCTTTATTTCCCTCTTCAACAGAAGATTTTAAATCTGTTTTTTCAAGAGGAGCAACCTTTCCAGGGACACCAATTGTAGCTATGATTGAAGCAGCAACAAGATAAACTCTATCACTTTCTGATAAACCTTTTTCATTTTGATATATATCATTATTTAGTTTTACTAAACTTGCTTCAATTTCTTTTTCTCTTTTTTCTTTTAAATTTTCTATTTCATCTTGAGTTAGTTGTAAATTCTTAACTTTTTCTATGAATTCATCAAAATTTTCTTTTTTCAAAAAAGAAAAATCTGTATATTCGTCAACTTCTTGACCAATACCAAAATTATCTTTTGAAACATAATAAACACCTATAGAATGTTGAACTCTACCACTTTCATCTTTATAACCAGTCATACCAATAGATATTATATCTGTATAACTAGTATAATGTAATAATGCATTTGCATAATGAACAGCACCATTTACTGCATATGAATTGATGTTTTTTAAAAGTGGTTCATTTTTTGAGTTTCTATTTTCTACTTGTCCATTTGCATCAAGTTTAACTAATTTATCTTTATATCCTTTATATTCAATTAAAATTGGATAATAATTCATATTTTTATCTTGTAAAAGTAATTTAACATCTGGTCTATTTCCACCATTACCACCACTTTTTGAGTAGTATTCATTTAGTGCAGTATCAATTTCATTATTTAAAGATTCTTGTTCTAATTTATAATCTAATTTATATTCTTTAAGCCATCCATTAGCTATATCAGCAATAATAGGTTCTATAGATTGTTTTGTAGTTTTAGCCATATTATATTTCCTCCTCTTTTTTTATTTCTAAAATGTCATTTATGCTACATTTTAATATATTACATATTTTTGCAAGAATTTCTACTTGAACGGTTTCATTTTTCCCTAACTTTGCCATTGCATTTGTTGTTATTCCTGTTTTTTCGCATAATTGTGTTTTATTTATTTTTTTGTCTATCATTAATTTCCATAGTCTATCATAGCTTATAGTCATTTATTGACCTCCTACTGTAATTTTTAACTTCGACATAATTTTATCATTTATGATATTTTTATTCAATATTTTCTTGAGTATTTCAAGAAATAATTTTAGGCACATTTCTGTGCCATTTTTTATCTATCACGCCTTCTCTCTTTTTTCTGTTTTTCTTTTGTCTTTATTTTTTCCTGTTTTTTCTCCTCCATCTCTTTTAACTGCTTTTTCATCTTCCTAGCATTGTCGCCAACTTCATCACACAACCTAATTTCTTTTCTAACCTTCTCTATAGCAGAAGTAACATTAATTATTTCTTTGGTCACAACATCTTTATCGCTTTCATTATCTAATTTCTGCCTTTTGTAATACAACCTATTTCTTGTATTTAAGATCTTCTGTAATTCTTCTTGCTCCTGCTCTTTTAAATTATCTATATCATTTATGGTTTCTAATTTATACTTACATATAAATCTTATTTGTTCTGAATACTTGTCCATCTTTTTAACTGCTTCTCTCATCTCTGGAGTAAGTTTATAGTTTAAATTTTTCTTTGGATAAACTTTTAACAAATAACAATAGTAATAATATAAAGCAATTATTCCTTTAGGCTTCCTTAATTTCTTTACGCTACCTTTATAAAATAATCTTTTATCATAAGTTTTAGGTTTAATTACTTCCTCTCTAGTTGGATATCTACTGTAAATTTTATTTTTAATATTTTCAATAGAATACTCTTCTCCAAAGGCTCTTTCAATTCTAATATTTCTTTTGTATGGATACCCTCTTACACTAATTCTATTTGCTCTAAAATATACTTCATATCCCATGTCTTTTAATTTTTTTATAAATTCTTGATATGTCCATGAATGTTCTATTGCATAATCTATATCTTCTTTTGCAAATTTATAATATTCTGATTCTTTCATAGATTTTTTATAAAAGTTTTCAAAGTTAATTCCAGATTTACAGGTCTTTTCTTCTAAAACACTTAGTCCATATTCCTCACATATTTCGTCTGATGTTTTTCGAAGTAATGCAGTATTACTAAGGTTACTATAATACTTATATCCATCTTTAAATGAAACAGAATTAATTACAAAATGATTATGAATATTATCTGTATTCAGATGTGTAGCTACCACTACTTGAAATCTATCTCCCCACATTTCTTCTGCAAGTCTTACTCCAATTTCATGAGCTATTTCTGGAGTAACTTCTCCCTCTTTAAAAGATTGATAACCATGAAAAGCAAGTATTCCTTTTTCTTTTCCATATAACTTTTTTACAAATTGCATTTCTTTAACTGCATTATCTACTTTACAATTAATTCCTGTTGTATAGAAAAGCTTCTCTGTTTTAGCTGGATTAGTTGCATAAGTTAATAATTTTTCTATACTATCAAAATTACCTCCTTCCTTTTCATTTTTTGTCTTTTTTTCATCTGTTGCATAATCAATTACATGATCCAATCTTTTGTCCACTTTCCATAAACTTGTAGTCGCCATTCTAATTTCTCCTTCCATAAAAAAGGGGATTGGGGAATTTCCCCATTTTGAATTTCGAGCTGGCGAAATTCATTGCTTGCTAGGACAATAGCATACATATTTTTAGTACTAAAAAACTACCTTTTATTTATCAAATGCATCACATATTTTGAAAAATACTTGGACTTTTTAAATTAAAATCCAAGCATTTTTCTTTTGATTTTTTATTATAAAATTTTTAATTTAAAACTATTTTTATCATAAGAATATGATTCTTTTAAATCATTCATAGTTCCTTTTATCTAATTATTTTTATCTTCTAATTTAAATATTTTGTTTAACTTTCTTAATAAAATTTCTTGTTTTGTATCTCTTATTAAACATGGTATTTTATCATAACCTAATGTTTTTGCTGCTATCATTTTAAATCTTCCCTTTAGTATTCTGTATCCATTTCCTACTTCAATAACTTCTATTGGTTTTCCTATCCCATGTTTTCTTATTGCATCTCTTTGCATACAAATTTTATCTAAATTAGCTACAGTAATAGCAATATAATTGCATCCTTTTATATCTTTTATTTCTATTTCTCTATATTCTTTATAACTTCTCATATTATCAAATCCTTTCTTTTTCTATTTACTTTTTTAAATTTTTATATTAAAATAATAATATAGTTAATGGGTTAGTATTTTTAGTTTTGCGGACTTATACTAACTCTTTTTTCATACTTTTTTAGTGTTACTCCATAACACATTTGATACAATTTTGAGATAATTGCATCTACTAATTGCTCATCTTGACTTTGACTAAATCTTTCTATTAATCCTTGTTTATCAAATCTTGTTGTAATAATTATTGGTAATCTATTTTCATTTCTATTTTCTATTATTGTATATAATTTTTCTAATGCCCAGTTGCTTATTTTTTCTGTTCCTAAATCATCAATTATTATCATATCTACATTTGAATATAGCTCAATTAATTCGTTTTCTGACTTCGTATTATCCTTAAAAGTTTCCTTTATCATGTCTAATAAAGTTGTTAATCTTCCCATTAATACTATCTTGTCATTTTCAATTAATTTATTAGCAATTGATGCTGCTAAATGTGTTTTTCCAACTCCTGACTCGCCCATTATTATCAGTCCATTGGTACATTCGCTTTTAATATTTTTATTTACATAGTCTTTAGCAATTGCTATAGCTAATTCATTTTCTGAATTACTATTAAAATTTTCAAAGTTCAGATTTTGAAATTTCAATCCAATATAATTTTGTTTATATATCTTGTTTATAACCTCTCTAAAATGTTTTCTTTTTGCAATTTCATAGTCTTGTTTATCTTTCTCTTTCCAATATTTTTGTGCTTTTTTACAAGTACATCTTTCATATTCAATATTATCTGGAGAAAAATTAGCATATAAATAATCAAGTCCTATTGGATTTAATTCTCTTCCACAAAATTCACATTTTTTCATTTTTTTGTGGATAACTTCGTTATATTTTATATTCTCTAAAGCCATTTTCGCTCTCCTCTCTTATATTTTCTTCTTTTTTTATTCTTAATTCTTTTGTATTCTTTTCTTGTCCGTTACCTAATGTTTGAATAACGTTACTTTTTTCTTTTTCACTTTTTAATTTCTCACGATATCTTTTTTGTCTTTCTCTATTTTGCATTTGATATTTTTCATAATTTTCAATACTTTGATACTTGTCCCAATTTTTTATTAGAAATGTTTCCCCTTCTTTTATTAACATTTCTAATTCTAGAAATTTATTTAAAATTTTTTCTATCTTTTTCTTAGATTTTCCCATAATCTTTGAAAAATTTTCTATTGTCATGGGATTATTCCCTCCTATTTCTAACCTTCCTTTGTTATTACATTCAACTGCTAATGCAATTAACTGTATCCATACTCTAAAATAAGTATCACCATCAGTTAATTTTAAAATCAACTGAATTTTTCTGTTTGAAAATATATTGGTTTCTGTTTTAAACCAAGGTAATTCATACATATCCTCCTTTCCTCTCTTTCCCTGTTAGCTACTAACTAACTGATTCTTTTTCTTTTCTATTTAAATATTCATCTAATGCTTGAACTCTAAATAGAAATTTTCCACCAACTTTGGAGCATGGTATTTGTTTTCTTCTTACTAATTGATTAATTAACCAGTAAGATATTCCTAAATACTCTGCTGCTTCTTTCATTGTTAGTGTTGTTCTTTGTACTTTTTGTAGTTCCATAAAATCGCCTCCTAATCTCGTTTTATTTTGTGTTGACTTTCGTTAACAATTGAATTATACTAATTATAGTTAACAAGTTCAATAATTTTTATGTTGATTTATTAAGTTTGTTAGCACTTGTAAAACCAAGTGTTTTTCACTCTGTTAACAGAAAGGATTTTGGATATGAAAAAAACAAATGATATAAAAGTTGCTTTTAACGCCAACTTATTTGTTCATAGTACAACACAAATTGTTGGGTATTACTATAAAGAATATGTTGAAATAAATGAGAAGTTTGAAAACTTATCAGAAGATGAATATGTTCATATGATGTTTGCAAAAATTAGAAATGCAAAGTCTGATAAAGAAAGAGAGAAACTGGCTAAAGAGTATGCTAATAATATGCAAGAGTATTATCCTTATAGAAAAAAATATACTACACTATCTTTTAATTATAATGTAGGTTCTTTAGATGGATATATATTATTTAAAATTGATACAATTGAACAACAATTTGACTTGTCTTTATTTGATTTTATAAGCTATGATTTTAATAATTTGAACGACTATTACTTATTTTTTATAAATCATATGGATTACTTTATAGACAAATTTGATAAAGAGGATCTAAATAAAATTCAGTTTAATAAATTATATAAAATTAAAGATATTATTGAATTAGCTAGAAAATACTATCCTCAAGAAAGAGATAACATAGTAAAATATCAAAAATTATTTAAAGATTGTATCAATTTTTGTTATCAAATTGATGGTAGTATAAATTTAAATAATTTGACATTACAACAGAGATTCTTTTTATTTAACCAACTATATAAAAATCCTTTTAAGGATATATCTAATAAATTTGAAATGATTAATTTATTGGATTACACATATGATAGTATTCCATACAATAGTGAAAATGTTGAACCCAAAGATATTTTAATACTTTCTTCAATAATTCATACTATGGATCCAGAAGGAAAAGGACTTTCATGTACTTTTAGATTTAAAACTAATAATATATTTACTGCTTTTTATATTACTTTATTTAATACTATTGGTATGGATGAATTATATGTAAAAATTTGTGGTAATTGTAATAAGTACTTCATTACTCCAAAATTAAATATTGTTTATTGTGATAGAGAATGGGCTAATAATTTAACTTGTAAAGATGTTGGAAGTAAATTATCTCAAAAACGAAAAGAAGAAAAAAATACTATATATGGTAAATATCGCACTATACTTTCTAGAAAAGCTATGAATGCAAAACGTAATTCAGAGATAGGTAAACATGTAAAGGATTATGAAAAATATAAAAAAGAAGCAAATAAATTAAAAAAAGAAATAAAAGAAGGTAAGAAAACTTATAATGACTTTAATAAATGGTTAGATACACAGGATAAATAAAAATAGCACATGATGTGCTATTTTTTATTATATATAATAATTTTATTTTTCTTAATTATTTTTGTAAATTTAAAACCTTTATTTTCGAGTTTCTCCAATATTATTTCATTTAGCTTTGTTTTAGATATAGAAAAGGCTTTAGAATAACTTTCATAATTCCCTATATATTTATATGGTATTGGCAATAATTTTAAATAATTACCAATCATATCTAATGAGTTATTTTTATCTAATTCTTTTTCTAGTAGTATTAATTTATAACTTATATCTATTGTTGATTTAAACATCTTTTCTTTTAACTCTTCTTTTATTTTGCTTATTTTGTTTTGACTATAATTATTAATTATAAATTTAATG